>Ga0228710_1009826_pt1 | contig 13080 bp, 9 predicted proteins | sample MedpolnodulmetaG_FD_177995 | JGI IMG/M metagenome (GOLD analysis project Ga0228710, IMG submission 177995) | Root nodule microbial communities from Medicago polymorpha collected in Santa Monica, California, United States - pink nodules | ecosystem: Host-associated > Plants > Roots > Nodule...
TTATATATTTTTAAATTTTTAAAATTATAAAAAAAAAAATAAAAAAAAGAAAAATATATATATATATATATATATATATATATATAAAAGAATCAATTAAAGTTAATAGGAATAATCAAGGGAGATTTTAAGGAAACTTATCTGTGTTGAAAATGTTGTTGAATTGACCACCTACATAACTCATCAATCACTATCTCTATTCATCAATTTAATAAGAGAACTGCAAGATGAACAAATAGTGAAAATAGTTTGAGACACGCTAATCGTGATGTCCTTAAGGATTTTTTGTGTAATTAGACCCTAATCTCTCAAAATTTAACAGACTCTTCTCGATGTGGAATCGAGGAATCAGAACTGGCAAGAAAAATTATAATTAGGAAGATGAAAATCCAAAGTTAATTTTTATGGAGGAGAGGAGATAATTGTTATTGTTTCAATATTGATCAAAAGCTAAAAAAAAAAAAAAAAAAAAAAAAAAATGTAACATCCTTATTCTGTACGTGTATCATTAGGTAAAACGTAGTGGTTGAGTCAAGCAAAAAGAAGCCTTGATAATAGCCACATTCAAGAGATATCAATAGAAAGGAGGATACAAAATTTAGAATTAAAAACATGTTACGAAACCAAGTCAAAGATTATAATTAAATAAGATAATGATTGTCTATTAAAATATTTTTCTATTTTTTTCAATTAAAAATATGCTAAACTGTACTTTTTGACCCTCTATTAAAAAAAATTACACTTTTGATCCCTTTCGTCCCAAAATTGTTGAGATGACGTGACGTGTCCCAAAAAAGGGGTCATAATCGCAATGAAAACAAGGACCCCTATTTATAGAGGTATCTGGGCGTTGTGCACCACGAAAATTGTCGGTGCAATGTGGGACACACAAAAGAATCTAATGTTGAAGCAATCCGGATTTTAAAATCCGAACCAACCCACCACCCTAATGAAAGAGCCAAGTTTCGCGTAGATACACCCCAATATCGTATTTTTCCGGATTATATAATCCGGACTACACCAGACCATTTTGGCCGATGGTCTGCACCACAAAGATAACGTTTTGCAAACGTTTTGGGCGGTGGTCAGCTTTATAAAACATGTTTTTACACGTTTTTTGACTACCATTAATGGTTTTTCAACCCTCCCTTCCTATAAATACCATCCATCTCCCCCACCATTTCTCACACAAACCTCTCCCACCCTCTTCTCTTCTTCCTTCTACAACGATGTGTTTCCATCGTTGACCTTTCATAGAAAGAGGCCTCTTTGGAAATCCATCAAGGGTCATATGATCGGTCAATAAGAAGGGGTCAGCCTGGGTGTGAAGTTGATCTGTCTAGGTGTAAGTTTGACTATCATGGTCTCTTGCTCCTTAGAGGTCCGTGTGCCCCCTCTGTCTTCCCACCAACAGTGAAGTTACTGGTATATTCTATCGGTCGGAGCCACTGATATAGCTTACCCCCTAGAAATAGTGACAACCCAAATATGCTACGACTAATTTCCGGATTCAATACTAGAAAACAAATTTATGCATATTGGTCAAAATCTATTTTAAGAGAGGAAATTGTATGAGCTAACCGCTACTACTTAGGAAAAAATTAAGTGAAATGAAATGGGGTAGTTGATCTACTATGAACCACCTAAAGAAGGGGTGGACATGTCAAAGTTGCCGTTATATATTTATGAACTCCGGAATTTCCAATGCAGAAGAAAAACATAGTTATTACCGTCAAAATAAAACATTAAATACCAAAGATTAATAACGACTTGTTAGTACTATCTTACCTTACACACACATTCATTCATTCACCTTCTTCGTACTCTCCGTCAGTGAGTATCAGTCATTTCATCAAACACTTACAATGCAATCAGTTCAGATTCAACAACAACTTCCATCCACTCTCCGTCCTTCACCGCTTGAACCACTTCGCCGCAAATCCTCTTCCAATGCCGCCACCACCGCCGCAAAAACCAAGAGAGTCACTCGTATCTCCGCCGCGGTCACTACCACCACCGCGCCGCAAAGAGAAAAGGATCCAAAGAAGCGTGTTGTGATTACCGGTATGGGTCTTGCTTCGGTGTTTGGAAATGACGTTGATGCTTACTATGATAAGCTTCTCGCTGGTGAGAGTGGTATCACTTCCATTGATAGATTTGATGCTTCCAAATTTCCAACTCGGTTCGCTGGTCAGATCCGTGACTTCAGTTCTGAGGGTTACATCGACGGGAAGAATGACCGGAGACTTGATGATTGTCTCCGGTACTGCATTGTTGCCGGTAAGAAAGCACTCGAACACGCTAATCTTGGTGCTGCAAATCTATCTAAGGTTCGTTCTTTTCGTTTCATTCATTTCACACTTTTTTTTTATTTGATTTTCTCACTAAACCTTAAATTGGATTTTAAATTTTGAATTTTCATCTTGCAGATTGATAAGGAACGTGCTGGTGTTTTGGTTGGATCAGGAATGGGTGGTTTAACGGTGTTTTCTGAAGGAGTTAAGAATTTGATTGAAAAGGGATATAGAAAGATAACACCTTTTTTTATTCCTTATGCAATTACAAATATGGGTTCAGCTTTGCTTGGGATTGATTTAGGTTTTATGGGTCCAAATTATTCTATTTCAACTGCTTGTGCTACTTCAAATTATTGCTTTTATGCTGCTGCCAATCACATTCGTAGAGGTGAGGCTGATTTGATGATAGCCGGTGGGACTGAGGCTGCGATTATTCCTATTGGTTTGGGTGGTTTCGTTGCTTGTAGGGCACTTTCTCAGAGAAATGATGACCCTAAAACTGCTTCTAGGCCTTGGGATAAAGCACGTGATGGTTTTGTTATGGGTGAAGGTTCCGGAGTTTTGGTAAGGATTTGTTTGTCTTGTGTGTCCTTAATGTTTTCTTGTTGTTGTTGTTTTGGATTGGACGTTGTTGGTTACCTTAATTAACAATATGGGGGGTTGGGCAGCTCAACGGTTAAGGTGTTGGAGGTCCCGAGTTCAAACTCAGACAAATGAATAAATATTAATCTAACAATTAAATAATAACATTTGAGTAGAAATATACACAAAATTCATGATCGAGTAGAATTATATTTCAATTGCTATTGCTATACTTGCTTCTTAAGATTATCTATTTTTAATACTATTGTGAGCATTGTAACAGCATTATCTTTTCCTTTGTACATGATCCAAAAAAGTATAATTCTAAACCTTGTAACTGAGAGTACTATAACTTCACAGGTATTGGAAAGCCTGGAACATGCCATGAAGCGAGGTGCACCTATCATTGCTGAATATTTGGGAGGTGCTGTTAACTGTGATGCTTATCACATGACTGATCCAAGATCTGATGGACTCGGCGTGTCTTCATGCATCCAGAGCAGCCTTGAAGATGCCGGTGTGTCTCCTGAGGAGGTACTGTTTCATTCTCTTTACTCAGCTTACACTTTTTGTTAACATTATCTATTTAAATGGTTGTTGGTCTCAATTCTCCCATTTAATTCATTTTTTTTTCTCCTTCAGCATGTTTTTCCTTTCTGGCAGACTCTACGTTTCTGTTTGCTTGCAATACTGGATGCGTGTTTTCAACATATTTTAGTACACGATACAATAGGGGATGACCTGTCATGCATGAAAAATAGCAAACATTACTTGTATAGCTGCTGCAATGTAGTTATGGTGTCAAATAGGTTTACAAGATTTTCTATGATTTGAGTTCTGTATAAATAGATGTGAAGAAATTAGGTTCATATAGTCTTCCAATTACATAAATTAGGATACACATAATGCTTGAAAAGTATACGTGTGAAGCTGTCTGCACACATGGTGTTGGGGTGTAGGTATGAGAGGGACTATGGGTATGGTGTTAGCGTTTAATCCTATGATAAATAGGGAGATGAAAGAGAAAATGCAAAAAAACATATGCACAGTGAGAGCATTGAAGAGAAAAGCTAAGGCCTCTAAAAAAGCCTTGGGGTGACTAATTTCATTCGATTTTAGTCATTTCTGTTTGTTTTCTCTTGTAACTCAGTACTAAAACTGTTAGCAGTGCCCGGGTTATACATACATTATACGTTCTGTTATCATTTTCCTTTTTTGGTCCAGTTTTTACAAACTGGTGTTAGAGACTTAGAGCTCCCAATCGTGGGAGCTGCAAACGATGAATATATAGATGGAGGGAAGTGGGATAGCTCTGCCTCTGGAATAAGGCATCAAAACTTGAATCATGAAGAAAAAGGATGTCCAGATGAGATATTATGATCCCCTCTAGAAGGACTTTTGTGATTTTGGATCAAAATTCCTGGTATAAGGGTCAAAAGGTGAAGGAAGAACTTGCAACAATTATGAATGGCAAAGATGGCTCAGTTGAGTTGAGTTCTAGTGAAGCACAAAATTAAATAGCTCCTGAAAACTCATTCCTGTTTCAGCCTTGTATGGTAGAGATGAAACCACCAAATTTAGTGAGAAAAACTGGACACATTTCCATGGTGGAAGGCATTTGCTAATATTGTGGAGAGAAACCATATTCTTGATGAAATAAAGGAGAATTTGGTTCATGCTCAGAACAGAATGAAACTATTTCCAAAACGAACTCCTGTTATTTTAGCGATATGAAAAATTTCTTGATTTATACCTCAAGGACAAGGTGAAACTGTGCGTGTTTGTATTCTTAAGTAACCACCCATAAACGGGTATAACAGAGAAATTGACATCTCACTTAAATAATACCAGCTGTGAAAATAAAACACAATTGCTTGCACATGCGGCAGGGGGTGTGGGGAAAGGGACAGAATTCTTGTGATAGAGCTGGATGATAAATGGGAGGAGAGGAAAGAGAAAAAGGCAAGAAAGAGATGCTTTGTGAATGAATTGGAGGGAGTGACCCGGGTCTACCAAATTCCTTGTGCTAGTTGTATTCCATTTACTCTTTTCTCTGTTTAGTTTGGTCCAATATCTATTTATATGTTAGCAAGAAGTCAGAATGAGTTAGAAATGCTGTGTGAATACTGATCAGAACATAATAAAAAGCATCTATTGGATGTAAGGGCTTGCTGCTTCCTCTGCAAAAAAATGAGTTTCTACCCAGCTACTCGCTCATTCGTTAGGTCAAATACGGGGCTTAAGCTGCTAACGGAAATAAGAGGAAAGACAATTTGTTAGTTGATTGCTGCATGTTGATATGTTAGTTGTAGAAATCAGTTTTAATATTGTATTAGTTTTCTGATTAATGCATACAAAAAATTAGCATTGTGAAAGTATGCCATTTGCTTATTTTCAGGTCAACTACATAAATGCACATGCAACTTCCACTCTTGCTGGTGATTTGGCAGAGATTAATGCTATCAAAAAGGTTTTCAAGGACACTTCTGGCATCAAAATAAATGCCACCAAGGTATTAGCGTGTCATTTGCTTTTATTTGCTGGTGAAAGCTTTCTGCCTTCTAAATCATAGTAGGTTATATTTGATCAATTCCATGGACATTAACTGATGCATACGTTCTTCTGTGATATCAGTCTATGATAGGACACTGTCTTGGTGCAGCTGGGGGTTTGGAAGCGATTGCCACAGTGAAAGCCATAACAACAGGATGGCTGCATCCATCAATCAATCAATTTGTACGTTTATTTAATTCTTTGTTTTTCATGATTAGGATTGTTGTGTCTTTAATGGTATATCTCAGTTTAGAGGACAAGAGCAGAGATTTGTATTTGTTTATAAATTCTCCGGGTGGAGAGGTAATATCTGGAATGGGAATATTTGATATTATGCAAATAGTAGAAGCAGACGTGCAGACAGTATGTGTAGGATTAGCCGCTTCAATGGGATCTCTTCTTTTGGTCGGAGGAGAAATTACCAAACGTCTGGCATTCCCTCACGCTTGGCGCGAATGATTCTTATTTTCTTAATTTTTAGAGGAGTTGCTATGCTTAGTGTGTGACTCGATGGTTTTTTTTTGAGTGGTTCAATTTCTACAAGAATTCGTAGAATTAATTACTAAAGAATTAATAATCTACTCATCGCTTACCATTATCTGGATATAAAGAACCGTGGACAAACTGAGTGCACGGGCTTTTATTATTGGTAGACAAATTGTTGTTACTCCCTCTGTCTCAAGTCTTGTTGTTTTCATTGCTCGGTGATTGGGATGGACATTAGACTATAAGACATGTTTTAGGTTTCATTGTTAATCAGATGTTATCTTTTCATAATCATTCTGTTTGCCTTGGTCTTGAGTGCAGAATCCAGAACCTGCAGTTGATTTTGATACCGTGGCAAATGTCAAGCAGCAGCATGAAATTAATGTTGGTAAGATTCTAAATAATTCTGCGACCAGTGCATTTTTCATTTTCACATGATAAAGATCATAATTTGGACTGCTGACTAACTGGCTTTTTTCCCAGGCATTTCAAATTCATTTGGATTTGGTGGACACAACTCTGTCGTGGCTTTTTCCGCTTTCAGGCCCTGATTGCCAGGCTTGTCTTCTCTTCATGTAGAACACTGAATCTAAATTAATTGAAATTTTGTTCTCTCTACGTCATTGAGGCTATTTATTTATGAGTCCATAATATATAAAAGTTTTAGTCATGTAATTGTTCATTATATGCTAATTGTGAACAGCCAGTTAGCTCCAAAGACTTTTGCTGTAGAACTTTATAAATGTAGCACGAAGATTTCATTGCTGTAGAACTTTTGCGGATAGAAAGTGTCGAGAGAGCTTATTTAGACATTCTTCCTTGTTGTTAATTAAAGATATATTAGCATGTATTTATGATACTTCTTGTTATTGAATCGTTGTGGGTTATAATTAAATTAGTTCATAGCCTTTTCCGATACATGATGATACAATTAAGTTAAAAAAAAATTGTTGTTTTTTTGCCAATTTCAGGATAAATTTGTAGTTCCTGAAAACCAGTTATCTGCATACATGGAATTTCTGTAATAAGCATGTGTTATTTTGTTTTATTTTTTGGCTGATTATTTGACTGCATGCTGTTTCTGTTTTATGGTTGGATAATTTTCAGAGAAATACAGTAGACTGATATAATAATAGTTTGAAATCATCGATATTTAAGTGACAAATTAGTTTCTAAAATTAACTAGACTTAATTACATTTTTGGCTCATCAAGCATCGCCATTAGTCAATTTTGACCTCTAATGATTTGTATTTTTGGAGCCCCTTGATTTTGACGACCACATTTTTTAGCCTATGTGGAGATGCCAACATTTTATTTTTAGAAAAATAACAGGCATTCATTGTGTCTATTTGTTAGTTGATTGTGTTGTATAATTCTTCCCCATAATATCCCTCTTCACCAAAGCCGAATGTGTCTTTTTGGATGTTCTTACTCCATTACAATTTTCTTGTCACCATTGAATATTAACATTTGAAAAAATGAGACGAAAATAAAGCACCTCGAATGAGCCAATTGAATTCTCATATACACCTCCAAACTTCAAACCTATGTTCATGATATTTTTATTTTTTATAAAAAAAAAGTCATTGGGTCTTTTTGTTATTCGACTGTGTGGTGTCGTTTTTGTAATATTTGTCCAGTCTCTACAAATCACAAACAATTATAATTATCTCGAACTCTAAATGTATCATGAATCATGAACCACAAGCTACTAACGTGCAATTCATGACCAATCAACAATATCGAACCATATTTCTGCAAATAAAAACAACTACACAAAAGCATGAGGTGTGGCTTTGTCACTGTCCTTAAGTATTTATTTGTCTCATAAGCATAATTCCTCCATGATACAAGAGATTCTTTTCAAGTATGAAAAGAACACGTAGCAAAGAGAGAACAACGGTTTGTTAAACATTGATGAAGAATCCAAAGTCATAAAATCTCATACACACATGGCAATATAATAGAATCTGAACTCATCAACTACACCTCAAAAGAAAAAGAGCATCAACTTCTGTAATTTAGTTATTGCTCTTTATTTTGAACCAGTAAATGATTTAAGTAACTAGATCAAAATTTTACCATGAATCAAAGATGAATAAATATTATACTAATAAACATATTTTTCCTTATTTCGCATTTAAAATTATGAATTATAATATTTTTTAAACTATTGTTTATCCACCATTGAATGTGTCTTCTTGTTGCCAGAGTTGTTGCTCCACCATCACAATCTTCTTGCCGCCATTAAATTCACATTTGAAAAGAAAAAAACGAGACACCGATAAAACACCAACACCTACGATGACTCAATCGAGTCCACTTCGCAAAAAGAACACGGGATTGTTAAAAAGCGTAGCAAGAACAAATTCGCCTACGCTATTGTCCTCAAACGTGTAATCCATTGGTTAAAGGGTTGGAACATGAGATAGAGAGTTCAATCTCTAATTACTAAAAATTACCTTCCTCTTTAATAATATATTAACAACCTCATTTGTAAAAAAAAAAAAAACTCATGGTTTGATTCTTTATTACATGAAAACAAGTGAATGATGAATGAACCAATGTTTTAAAAATTGGATTGATGATCAATCTGATGAAGATAGTGGGTAATTTAATGTTGGTCGAATTATTAGATAACTGATAGAACCGTATCACAAAATCGATTGATTGATTGAATCTTTGTATTCAACTGAACAATTTATTAAGCTCATGTGTATACAAATATAGTTGAACAAAACTCGTTGGAGATACTTGGCCTATGTTCAACCATCAATTTTTTTAAATTCAATTCGGTTTTATTTGCGGTTCAACCAATGATCTAATTATTCGATCAACATCCATCGATCCGGTGAAAATATTGGTTCCTTCAATCCGATTTTTATCATGCACTTCAAAAATTGATAGCTGAACAAGACATCTATCTACCACTCCACTGATTTCAGTCACTCGGCTGTGTGGAAAATTGAACTACCATCGTTCTTTTCCAACACATTGATTTTCAATCACTGATACTCCGGTCAGTGAATCCATCATTAAACTGCTAGTGCTAGAGAAGTCTCTCCCAGAAAAACTTTCCATAGCCAGCAGCTACCGAAAACCTAAGCTAGGATAAAGTAACGAAGCTATATCTGTTCCATTGCATAAATAAATAAATAAAGAAAATGTCTAATGTCAAATGACACACACCTACTGCAACTGCACAGACAACACAACATGGATATATTCTAATAATAGGATTTTCAAAAAACAATATCCTCCATTTTAAAATAATAATATTTTAAAATGAATTTTGATTTTATTGTTGCTTATGTATCAAAGTTGTGGTGGCAAATATATTTTAAATATAAGCAACAAATATATTTGATCAATTCCTTCAAAAAAATTATATTTGATCTTTTTTTTTTTATCTATTTGATCCAAAAAAAAAATTACAAAATACAGCTATTTTTATTGATACATAAGCAACAATAAAATAAATTCCAATGATTGAAAATCTCCAAAATTGAGAGATTATGTTTTTGAATTTAGAATTAGGGGATTAATTATTTTTAGGAGGGGACTAAATTCTTGAATCAGCAAAAATAGGTGATAAAATGTGTATTTATCTCAAATATAAGTTAAATTTGATATAATAAAATGTAGGTTTTTCTAGAAGACACCATTTAGTTTTTAGGAAGGTGTCTTTTAACAATCCACACCTTAAGATGTGATTATCAACTTTTTAGTTATAACTTGCTAAAAAACACCTTCATAAAAATTAGTTGGTGTCTTTTAACAAATGCATATAGGATAACTTGTTACAAAACACCTTTATAAAAGGTGTTTTCTAGCAAAACTCATAAAAGATGTATTTTGTTTAAAAGTTGGTACAAAAAGATCAAAAAAAATTGTTCAGATTTTATTTATATTTAAAAACTAAACAGTGAAAAAAAAAATTGGATGAATAAACAAGTAGTGACTATTTTCAATTTAACATTGATTGGCACCCCTAAAAAAAATATCATTGATAGACAATGACCGTAGAAATTCTTTATGTATTGTAGACCGATTGTGTATATTAATTAGGAAATCTATTCAAAAAAATTAATTAGTTCGTGTAAAAAAAAATTGATTAATAATTTTTTAATATTTATTATAAAGTCTCACCTCAGATAAGAGATGGTCTGAAAATATACTAATGCAGATACTTTTGAATTTATAAGTCGATTTTTTGAAATTGTGTTAGATCCAATTACAAATTCTAAGATGATCATGGATTGGATCGGTTTTGGAAGGAAAAACGATTTGATCCAATTACTTCGGTTTTGTTATTTGTTCATCCAATTGGTTTGATTTTAAAATCAAATTGAATTTGATTCAAACTTTTTCAGTTTTGATTGGATTGGTTTTTTGTTATCATTTTTGTATATTTTTTCATTTTTCTTTTAAGAAAACATATTATTTTATGATATTTCATAAAAAGGCAAAGTTATTAAAAAAAATAAATAAGTAGAAAATAAAAGTAACATAAAGTAAATAAAATAGTAGGTTGAAGAAAGTAGTAACTGAATCGTAAATTAATAATATTTCTTAAGAGAAGTAAAAAAAGTCAACACTAAGTTTAGAAATAATTACAAAATTGTAAATTAAAAAAATATTTATAAAAAATTCATATAATATATATGAAAATATAAATATTTTGGTTTTGATTGGATTGATTTAGTTTATTGAGGGAACCGAAAACCAATTCAATCCATTTAAAATTGCGATTTTTTTTCGATTGATTATTGCAGTTTGCATTAGATTAGATCGGACATGAATACCCCTGGTTGAGAGTGTGGTAGAGGGAAAGAAGAAAAAAAAGTAAATAACAACCTATTTACGGCATCCGTCGGTAATTCTTTCGGACTGGGTAATGAAATTTTGCAACCTAGTGGTTGTAGTACTCAAATTACGGGCTTCAGTAGCAGTAGACTAATAGCAGTTACTATGATGCATAATCTTTTTGAAAAATCAACATACTGTAGATAATCAATTAATTGTTTTGCTTTCAATCTTCTGTATACATTTACATCCATCCATCGCTTGCTTATTGATGCCGTTCAGTCGCATCTCATTATGTCCCCTCTTGTCTTTCAACTTTCGCTAGCTCCACTGCTAATTCAATTTAATTGCAACACTGTCCCACAAAAAACATCCCACTGGTTTTAAACATATAGATAAGAAAATAGAATGATTAGAAGTTTAGAATCTCGTACTGTGTACGCAAAATCTATGGAGAAAGACTCATGTGAAATATAAAATTTGTACAATCGTTTCTTAAACAAAAATAATCGAAAGAGTATAAGAACACAATCCAAGTATACAAGAGAAAGTTATTTAAAGAATTATCACAAAATTATGTATAACTATCATTTTTTAATACTCGTTGTGTAAAATGAATTATTTTCATTGAAATTCCTTTCAATTCTCTTTCAACCGTTCCTTCTCAATTGCAGATGTAAAAGAGAAAAAGAGATAAAATTACAAAGAAATTAGGTTATTTTGTTTGTTGTTGAAATTTCACAATTGAGAGAGACATTGAAGGGAGAAAAATAGAAAATACATTTGCATTATTGTATAGTCCTAGCGGTATTAGTTTTTTATCATGAAAAAAGGGAAACACATACTCACACATAATCACATGTGTGTTTTTTTACATGTGGGGTAATTTGTACCTAATCTTTCACCATTCAAACAAAAAGAGAAACATATAAAAAACTTACATGAGATCAATTTCAATTATAAAAGATTATATATTACCATCTCCCGTGATAATCACACATTAGGGCGTCTATATACCCTATAAAAGCCTAATATGTGCTTATGGTAATAGACTTAGAGATTAGGCAGTCGATTGATTGAATAACGTCTACATCAAAGTCACTTCAACCTTCAAGGTGCTAGACATAATTTTAGAAGAAAATTGTTGTTCGTACGTATCATAAGGTTGAGAAACACATATAAAATACGAAATTGCCCCTCAGCAGTTAACTGCCGAGGAAAATCTCGATAGTTAACTGTCGAAAAATATATTTCATCAGATGAAACAGCTACCTGCTCCCCTACACGCTATTTCATCATCAACTTCCATACCTCTTCCATCCAATCCCCAAATTCAATATTTTTTTCATCAAATCTTACTCCAAAATCATTGAAGCATCAAGCATAGGAGGTATCAATACACTTTTGACGTAAAAAAACAGGTATTGAGCATTTCAATCGGTTGATTTTTTGCTTTTATTATGGGTTTTACGTCAGTTACGTAGAACTTTGTCATGGAAAACCTAGACAGTTAACTACCGAGATATATTCCGGGAGTATACTGCTGAGGAAAACCTCGGCAGTTAAGTGTCGAGAATTACTTGTGAAAAAATTTTCACAACGAAAAAAAGGCAGCTACTGCCAATTTTTCAAAAAAAAAATTCTTTGTTTTTTTGTTTTAATTCATTATGGTATTGATGTTTATGCATTAGTTAGTTGTGAATTCATATTTTTGTGTTGTTTTATTATAGTAATGGTAGAGAACGCGGAAGATGTTCCGGGAGAGACAAAATCAAATTTTGTCGAAATTTCCGGAGATGTCAAACCGCCTAAGGTTGTAGTCAAACCAAACATTAATGGAGCTTCCGTCCATGTTGAAACTTCTAAAAATGTTGACTCCGGTGTCCTCCCACTTATGCCCACGAAGTTGACACGGCTAGGTTTTTTCAGACGACGTTAAGTGGAAAGATAGAGAAGAATTGCTTAAGTGGGCATGTCGTCAAGCAAATAAGGCGGGATTTACAATTGTTACACAAAGATCAAGTTTGATCAATCCAATGTTGTGCCTAGTGTGTGAAAGGAGTGGAGCTCACAAAGTGTCGGAAAAAAACCCGAAGCATGCGACAACGGGCTGAAGAAAATGTGTGTGTTTGTTCATGGTTAGTGGATATCTTAGTGGGAAAACAAATGAATGGGGATTGAACATTCTTAATGGAGTTCACAACCATGTCATGGAGCCGGCTTTAGAAGGACACATTCTTGCCGGTAGATTAAAGAAGGACGACAAGAAGATTGTACGTGACTTGACCAAGAGCAAGATGCTTCCAAGAAATATTTTAATAAATTTGAAGAACAAAAGACCACATTGCATGACAA
>Ga0228710_1009828_pt1 | contig 13079 bp, 10 predicted proteins | sample MedpolnodulmetaG_FD_177995 | JGI IMG/M metagenome (GOLD analysis project Ga0228710, IMG submission 177995) | Root nodule microbial communities from Medicago polymorpha collected in Santa Monica, California, United States - pink nodules | ecosystem: Host-associated > Plants > Roots > Nodule...
TGGAAATTAAAAAAATAATTTTTATTTTTTTTTTTTTTTTTTTTTTTTCTAATAAAACTAGAATACAAAAAGATAAAAACAAACAAAAACAAAAGTTTGTGGGACAAGAACTAAACCCACAAAGGAAATAAAACAATTCAAATATCTTATATAAGAAATAAATTTCAACAAGATTATTTCTTAATTAGTTGGCTTAGTTCAGATATTATGAGGATTTATGTATTAAGAAACAACCACAATGAAATCATTGTGATTTGTGATTAGCAAATGATTTTGCAATAGTATTTGTATCTTCTATATCTTCACCCTATGCATGTCAAAATTTTCATGTCATGAATAACATTTGCATTGAATTTTGACATGTTGGAGTCTAACACCACTCAAGAATTGCCAAAGGTCTGGGTGAACTAAAGTTTGTTCGATATGCTGATGTTATAAACATGAAACAACCATGTTAGGAATATCTTTAACAATCTGATTATTATTTAATAAATCGCCGGCCTTAAAATCTCCCAAAGGAAGTGAATATATTATCCCTTCCTCATAATGCTCATCCCGATTTGCATCACGATTCTTATTAGTTTTTTCTTTATTTGAGGAACATTAGTGCCAAAACCTTTTATGTTTGTACCTATTTTTTTTACATCTGCCACTGATAAATGTTGAAAGATGATACAAAACTTATAGAGACACACTTGCTCAATAAAGAAGAAGTAGAAACAAGCAAAGCTTCAATTACTTGCGGCACAAGTTACTAGTTTACATAGTAGTTAGAACTTGTAACTAACTTTGATTAGCTGTCAAATAGTTAGTTACTATCTAGTGTAGATTAGTACATGATAGCTTATGGTATAGCTTCTTTTGCAATGCCTATATAAGACTGTTGTATCTTACATTCCAAGTTAATGAAAATAATCATTCACTTTTCAAATTTTGCTCTCTTTTCTTTCTCTCTTTCTCATCAGTTTCATCTTCTCAATATGGTATCATTGAGCCTTACGATCTGAACACGTTTCTTCCGCAAGCTTTTCAAACTCTTCATCAATGGCGCCACGCAACAAAGATGTTGGTCCCTCTTCTCCTTTTGATGATCCTACAGATCATTCCAGTCCCTACTTTGTTCATCCGGTCCTTCTTCCGTCACTATTTCTCCGGTTCTTGACGGATCCAACTATCATTCTTGGGCTTGTTCAATGCGTAGAGCTTTGGGCGGGAAAATGAAATTTGGGTTTGTTGATGGATCAATTTCTCCGATTATTGATGAATTCGATCCTCTTTTTCGTGCTTGGAATCGGTGTAACATGCTTGTTCACTCTTGGATTGTGAATTCGGTTTCTCCTTCAATTGCTCAGTCCATAGTTTTCATGGAAAATGCATGTGATGTTTGGGTGGATTTGAAGGAACGATTCGCACAAGGTGATTTGGTAAGAATCTCTGAATTGATGCAAGAGATTTACTCTTTACAACAAGATTCCAAAATCGTTACAACTTTTTATTCTGAATTAAAGATTCTTTGGGAAGAATTGGAGATTTACATGCCTATACCAAATTGCACTTGTAGAGTGCGTTGTTCATGTGAATTCATGCGAAATGCTAGGCGAAATCATACTCTGCTTTATGCAATTCGCTTTCTTACTGGTTTGAATGAGAGTTTTGGTATGGTAAAATCACAAATTTTGTTAATCAATCATCTTCCCTTCATGAACAAAATATTTTCCATGGTTTTACAATATGAAAGACAACACAATACTACTCCTACTATTGAAGATTCTGCTTTGATTAATGTTGTTGATTCCAAAAAGTTTAAAGGTAACAACTTTTTTGGTAAACAACTATCTCAAGGATCAAATTCTAAGGGTAATTTGGGTGTTTGCACTTTTTGTGGGAGGAGTAATCACACTGTTGAAACATGCTACAAGAAGCATGGAGTTCCACCACATCTTCAGAAAAGCTATAATTCTGGATATGCTAATCATGCTGCAAGAGAGGAAGATAATCATGTTGCTAAATCCTCAGCATGTGTTGATAATAAGAGTAGTGCTCCAGCTATCACACATGAGCAGTATGAGAGGTTAATGACTCTTCTTCAGAGTTCATCTCTTAATCAAAATTCAGGAGTTGTACATGCTTCCAATCAGGTTACCTCTATGTCTGTTCGTCATTCATTATCAGATGGGCAAGGTACAAGTTCCATTAAATCTTTGACAAATTACAATTTTACTCAAAACTCTTGGATCATAGATTCAGGAGCTTCTGGTCACATTTGTTGCAATTTGAAGTGGTTTCATTCTTACCATGACACTGCTCCCATGTCTATAAACTACCTAATGGTCACATTACTATGGCCAAACATTCAGGAACTGTTAAATTTTCTCCTGTTCTCATTCTTTATAATGTCCTCTATGTCCCTGATTTTAATTACAATTTACTCTCTGTGTCAAAAATGAATAAATCCCTGAATTCTATAGTTAGTTTTGATGACTTTCACTGTTTGATTCAGGACAAGAAAACCAAGAGGATGATTGGTTCTGGTGATAAGAGAGAAGACTTGTACTACTTAAACCTTGAAAATAAGCTGGCTTGTTCTGCAAGCAAGACCATTCACTCGAACATTCCTTTGCCAGATAGTGCCCTTTGGAATTTCAGGCTTGGTCATCTTTCATTTTCTAGAATGACTTTGTTAAAATCTAGTTTTCCCTTTGTTCATGTTGATTCTAAGGCTACCTGTGATGTGTGCCATTTTGCTAAACATAGAAAACTCCCTTTCCCTAACAGTTGTAATAAGGCTTCAAAGCCATTTGATCTAATACATTTTGATATTTGGGGCCCTATCTTTGTTCCTTCAATTGATAATCATGCATATTTTTCGACTACAGTAGATGATTATAGCAGATATACTTAGTTAACTCTAATGAAACATAAGAGTGAAACCAGACAACATGTTATTGATTTCATAAACCTCATTGAAACCAATTTACTTGCAATGTGAAAATTGTCAGAAGTGACAATGGTCCTGAATTTACTATTCCTCAATTTTATGCATCCAAAGGTATTTTACACCAAACAAGTTGTGTTGAAACACCTCAGCAAAATGCTAGAGTTGAGAGAAAACATCAGTCTATTTTAAACATTACTAGAGCTTTACTTTTTCAATCACATTTACCTAAAAGTTTTTGGTCTTATGCTGCTGTTCATGCAGTATTCATCATGAATAAAGTGCATACTCCTATTTTACAAAATCAATCTCCATATTTTTTAATGCATAAGATACAACCTGATTTACATCAACTTAAAGTTTTTGGTTCATTACCCTATGCATCTACTTTACAGGCTCATAGAAGCAAACTTGCTTCTAGAGCAAGAAAATGCATTTTTCTTGGTTACAAGAGTGGCATGAAAGGAGTTGTTCTTTTAGACATTCATTCAAAACAAATTTTTGTCTCCGGAAATGTCACTCATCAATGTATTTTACCTTATCATTCAAATCCTTCAAACATTTCATGGAACTATCATACAAACATATTTCTAGAGTCAACATCTGAAACTGTTTCTGACATTTCACCTCTTCCCACTTATGAAAGCGCTTTTGCTATTTCACTTATACCTGATAACTCTCCTCCTCCTCTTACCAATATTACATCTCCTTCTTCTGCTACTTTACCTATTTTAACTAAATCTACTATAATCAGGTCTCAACCAGCTTATTTTAAGGATTATGTATGCAATTCTTCTACTCAGTCACTATCATCTATCAACTCAGGTATTTCTTATCCTATATCCTCTTTTCATTCTTTTCATCATCTATCACCTACACATAAAGCTTTTTCTACTTCTGTCACATAAAGTACTGAGCCAAAAACCTATAAAGAAGCATGTCAGTCTGAACATTGGTTAAGAGCAATGAATAATGAATTAGAGGCACTAGCTAACAATGGCACTTGGTGCATCATTGACACACCACCAAATGTGAAACCTATTGGTTGCAAATGGGTGTATAGAATCAAGTACAAAGCTGATGGTTCTATTGAAAGATACAAAGCAAGACTGGTGGCTAAAGGTTATAATCAAATAGAGGATCTTGATTTTTTTTATACATTCTCACTAGTGGAAAAATTGACTACAATGAGAACTCTTCTTGCTATTGCATCTATTCACAATTGGCATCTGCACCAACTAGATGTGAACAATGCTTTTCTTCATGGTGATTTACAAGAAACTATTTACATGACAATTCCAGAAGGTGTGACAAGTTCACCTGGTAAAGTTTGTAAACGGAAGAAAAGCCTTTATGGTTTAAAACAAGCTAGTAGAAAGTGGTATGAGAAGCTCACCACATTGTTTTTAGCTGAAGGTTACTGTCAATCCACTACTGACTACTCTTTGTTCACTCTTCAACATGGCAATGATTTCACAGCACTTTTAGTGTATGTGGATGACATCATATTAGTTGGTACTTCCCTCATTGAGTTTCAAAGAATCAAAAACATCCTTGACAATCAATTCAAAATCAACAGTTGAGCCAGTTTCTCAATGCTCCTACCACTGCTCACTATAAAGCTGCATGTAGAATTCTAAGATACCTCAAAAATGCTCCTGGTCTTGGTCTCATATTTCCAAGAAAGTCAAAAGCATAAATTTTAGGTTATGTTGATGCAGATTGGGCAGGTTGTGTGGATACAAGAAGATCAACCAGTGGTTTTTGTTTCTTTATGGGTTCTTCACTCATATCTTGAAAACCAAAGAAGCAGCCAACCATTTCAAGGTCCTCTTCAGAAGCTGGATATAGGGCTCTATCAGTTGCAACATGTGAGCTTCAATGGATATTGTACTTGCTGAAGGATCTCAACATTAAGTGTGTTAAGCAACCAGTCCTTTACTGTGACAGTTAGAATGCTTCTACCTATTTGGTCAAATCTAGCATCAAATCCTGTTTTTCATGAGAGAACAAAACATCTTGAGATTTATTGTCATTTGGTCAGAAAAATTGCATAAGGGTGTTCTCAGGCTTCTACCTATTTCAACTAATGAACAGCTGGCAGATTTCTTAACTAAAGCACTTCCACCTCCAAAATTTAACTCTTTCATATGCAAGCTGGGAATGATCAATATATACCATGCTCTAGCTTGTGGGAGGATGTTGAAAGATAATACAAAACTGATAGAGACACACTTGCTCAATGAAGAAGAAGTAGAAACAAGCAAAGCTTCAATTACTTGCAACACAAGTTACTAGTTTACATAGTAGTTAAAACTTGTAACTAACTTTGATTAGCTGTCAAATACTTAGTTACTATCTAGTGTAGATTAGTACATGATAGCTTATGGTATAGCTACTTTTGCAATGCCTATGTAAGACTGTTGTATCTTACATTCCAAGTTAATGAAAATAATCATTCACTTTTCACATTTTGCTCTCTTTTCTTTCTCTCTTTCTCATCAGTTTCATCTTCTCAATAATAAAGGCAGTGGAGCAGCAATGTTTTCAGGGCATTAATTATTGCATTTTTATAACTTGCGCCCTATTTTGAATAGGGGTGGCAATATGATCCATGAGATCCATATCCCGTCAAATTCATCCACTGTAAAATTCATTCAATTCATCCATCAAACAAAAATTTGTTAATGAATTGGTTTAGATCCATCCATTTAAAACTATGGATAGATTTGATCCATCCACCTTATTTTAAAAATTCATTGGATAACCTCTTTAAAAAAATCCAAAGGATAATTTCAAATAATATTAATATTTTTTATTTAAATAATTATATATCTGGTAAAATAAAATAAAAATAATTATAAAATTAATTTAATAAAAAAATTGACAAAAAAAAACTAAGTGTTTAATATTTAAATAATATTAATTTAATATATTATTAAAATATTATTTAATATTATTTTATTATAGGTGGTGGTCAATGCCGAAGCTCCACCGTTGACCACCGTGAGCTACCGCCGGACTTCCTTCGAACGCCGGAGGTGGCCAGTTGACCACCAGTTACCACCACTAACCATCATATTATTTTAAATTATTTAATTAATAATATTTAATATTTCTTTAAATTATTTGGGTTTATGTCAAAATATTATTTGGCTAGAAAAAAAAGCAGATTTGGGTCTGTTACATAAAATTTCTTGTGATTGAATTCACTAAAAAACAATTTAATAACTAATACACCTCTTAAAAAAATCATACACATTGATTTATGGATCGGATGAATAATTCATTCATTAAAATCTAATAATGGATTGATTGGATGAACATAATCTTTAACAGATGGATTTGATGGGTTTTTTTTTAAACAAAAAAAAAAGTAGATTTTAATGGACTAATGAATTTTTTATCCATCCATTAGGATTCAAATCTATATACATCCAATCCATCCATTTTGCCACCCTTGAAGCTTCAACATGAATTTATTCTATGCAATGTTTTTCCCATGATTCAACTTGTTATGGTGAGATATATGATGACCCACACTCTGATAGTTACAACAAAATTCATGATGTTTTTCATACGCAATATCAACATGAAATGCAAATTGCTCCCTCTCGATTAGAACATACCTGCAAATATGTTTACATGAATCAACATCTACCAGCAATTGTTTTGGATTGGTCCAAGGCCACTCCGGCTCTACTCGAATCTGACCGAGTCCACTAAACAGGCAATAGCACACGATGGACACACCATAGAATCCACTAGATTACAGTGCCGGCCGAGAGTCACTCACCGGTTTGGGGGTTGCTCACGTCTATGCAGGCAGAGAGTTGCTCACCATCATTGTCGGGAGTTGCTCACATATGTACATTCAGACAAAGCTGGCAAAATAATGGTTGTCAGTGAAACCCTACTTAACCACTATTTATACCCAGACTTAGCATTAGGTCAACAGTCTTGCAAAATGTTTTAACACAATCTTAAATAAAGTTTTAGAGTACCAATATTATAGAGGATGGTCATTTAAATGAATCAAAACATGTGCATTAAACGCATTTTTATCAAATTATGCCTAGATAGTGGTTCCTTCAAATCTGTTTTTGTTTTGGTCAATATGCTTACAAATTTGAAAACCTAAAATCGGTAATTATTCTTAATGCTCTTTAAATTTGGTCATCATAAAATTTTAGTAAGTATTAATTAGCATGATTAAGTCATAATTAATTTTATTTATTATCTAAAAACTCATCTTTCATTTCTTTACTTGTAGAAGTTATTTAGGGGCGTAGTAGCGCAAAAACCACCATGCAAACTAACACTTTGCCGGCGTCCATGCTTCCTGCTCTTAATGGAACCATAAGTTCAGAATCGTTGTCGGCCCTCAACGTGTATAGAACCACCAAAGCGGTGGATGGTTTGGCCTTGCACTTAACACAACCCGACAACCAAAGCAATTTTGAGGAATTGTATAACCTATGCCTTGCCCTATCTCGAGGAATTGATTATGCACTCGTCAATGATGAAACTCCACCACCAAATGCTAATGAACTTCTTCCCTTATTGATGAAAGAGATGTATGGAAGAAAGAGCGATGATGATTATCACTAGCGGCCGTGTTGGTTTTGATGACATATGTGAATCGAAGAATGCATGTGAAATTGGATGGTTCGATAAGAAAGAGTCGGAAGAACTTTTAAATACTGCTTATGATATAGGAAAGATCTATTTCACTCTAGGAAATGTAATAAATACCTACGGATCTAGTTCTTCAGCATTATTAACTATAGTTAAAAGGTTTTATCGAAATATGAAATTGGGTCCAATAATTGTGTCAGTCTCGAAACCAAGCCGGGATATGAAGCTTCTCTTGTTAACTTCCGTATCACAAAGAAGAATTATGTTGAATCAGATTATAAATATATTTGGTTATTGGTGGCACAAACTGATAACATTGAGACACCAGCATGCCTCACCATCCCTCAAAAAGTTAGTTTTATTCTGAATGAAAAAGCAATGGACACAACTAGACTACAGATGCCGACTTGTGTGAATAGTATGCTTAAATATTCTTCAAGTTGTGGGTCAGTTTGAAGCTTATTATACTATACTATACTTGTTGCCTATATGAATTATGTTCCATTTAATCAATTTCCAAGTAATTTGCAGCTGATGAATTCAGTTGATAGCGAGTATGGGAGCTATTTCTTCGTCACAAAGACATATTCATAGGACTCTAACCGATATTCAGGTGTTCCCAGTCCACTCTCAGACATTGATAGGATCACAACAAAATCACTCCGCCATATTGAGTAATGCAGAAAAACAACTTTTCCGCAATCCCCGCTGAATACACCTCAGGTCTCAGCAACAATTCATAACCAAGCACCAAGTCAATTGTAATGCCCATCATACAGATCAGCTATGTTAAATGAATTTAGAAATTCGCACCTGCAGCGAATTCTGAATCACATCCCGAAAGCAGGTTCACAAGCTAATGCAGCTGGAGCTGCGACAAATAGCCAGCAAGCAAAGGTTATGGCTTCTTCGTCACATAATGTCAGACAAGGAGAGAAAAGAAGGCCACCGGTTTCTAGGACAGGCGAATCAAGGTGTCTAGCCATTTCAGGTCAAAAAATTACTCCTGATGTAATTTTTAAGCATATAGTTGTGCCAACATCACATCAAGTTCAAAGTCCATTATAGTAAAGGGTCTTGTTTTGTTTGAAGTCCAAAAAAAAAAGTTATTTAACTGAGTTTCCCCTTTGATTGATACAGCATTTGGATGAATCTACTGATATCGATGGTGGTGAAGCACATTCTTACTAAAAAGATTGCAGAAATCAAAAAAGAAAATTCTGAATCAAAATTGGAGACTTTTTTTTATGTACTTGGACACCTTATCAAATTAGTAGTCTTACTTTATTTCATCTTATTGGATTGTCAAAATTTCAGTTAACCTTCTCTGTCTATTTTTTGTAGTCTTTTTGGATGTACATTGCATAGTAAATTTAATTCTGTATACAAGTCTTTAGTCATCTTCATTTCTTTCGTTCTGATTTTTTTTTAATGGTAAATATATACATAGAAAGAAAGGTATAAACGAATATACAAAGTTGGTTGGGACATCAAAACCCAATATATAAATAGAAAGGAATTAACGAATGTACAAGGTTGATTGGGACATCAAAACCCAAAATGGTCAATCCAAAACGTCAAAAACAAAACCTGCAACACATATAGCACCATTAGAAATAAAAAAATAAAAAAACACACTGCAACAAGCTCCCAAACCAGGCAAGAAAAGAAAACCCTGCCACACCACCAAATACCCAGCACAAAGAGGCAATGAACCAAGCATACACCACTAGGGATAGAGGCACAAAATACCAGGGAACAAACACGAGAAACCCCTCTCCAAGGCACCGAGTTAAGACCGCCACACAGAAAGGCTACTGCACAAGAAGAGTACATGTTTCATCACCCACTCATAATGGGAACAAGGTGAATCAAGGTGTATCTTGTAAAATTACCACGAGAAAAACTGGATTTTATCAACCAATTCCTCCTCATCTAAAGGGTTAGGATCATTTAAAGCCTTACCAGAAAACACAATATCATTACAAGTCGTCCAGATGGACCACACAACAGAATGTCAGATTAACATATCACGTCTAATAACCCCTCAAAAAGACACACTAGATCACTGGGAAACACCGACACCCACCCTAACCATCTAAAAATCATATATCATACAATATGCAACACCGATACGTAAAAATGGCCATTGATACGTCGATACGCTCTGATACGTTATCGATGCGCATACGTATCGAAGGAGTATCGAATTTTTTTAATTAAAAAATATAATAAAAAATTCTAATACGTCATTGACACGCTGCGATACATCGTCGACAAGCCTCCCACACACCTCAGATACGTCCCATGACCGTTCAATTTTTCAGTTTTTTCCTCCTTAATTACTATTCTCTAACTTTAATTACCTCCCCTCTCTACTTTAATTGTTTTTTTTCAACAAACTCACTAGTCACCGACTACTAGAGTATCCACCTTTGAAGGAAAAGGGCAATAGAGTGCTCCTTGATTCAAACCAGTCATCAAGAGGAAGAACTTAGAAGAAACACAATGTCCATCTTCTATGTGCATAGAAATTTGAGGCTTTTGAGTAGGAAAAGTAATGAAGACAAAGAAGGGAATACTAAGATGTGGGACATTGGTGGAGATGCATGGGAAAGCAGGTGCATATCCAACAACACCAACAACTCAACCACTAAAGTCTACTCCCCAAGCAAACAATATGTGGCTTAACCTAAACTTCACACCTATACACCATCTACCGAAGCACCCATTCCACTCATCGATGAAGATTGTTGGATCGATACCTGAAAAAACATAGGAAATCTCACCATGAGAGGATATCCTCTGCTGATGTAGTAAATCCGCAAGTACACGATTTACCGGTGTAGTAATAAGAGTATCGTTTCGACAGAGAATTGTTGAATTCAATTAACTTTTACGAATGATTAGGAGAAAGTTCAGTTGAAAAGTTGAGATTTTTAACGGTTTAAAAACAAATAATAAAAAGCGCTTTGAGATTATTGTTTCATCATGATGACAAACCCTTCACAAACCAAACCCTACACCTAGAACTTTATGTTGGACCTATTTTCTAAAGACAAGTTTCTCTTTAGTCTATCACATCTCCTTTCGATCTTAGTGAGTGTGTTCCTTTAGCAATCAAGCATATTTTCATGGTTAATTGCTATTGGAATCCTTGAAGCTCGAAACTTTATTGTCTCAAGATTTGCTAGACTATTTTCATGTTTTGCAATCCTTATCTAAATTCACTTGTTCTAATATTAAAACTTCATCTTTGGATCCATCTCTTAATATTTGTGATGAATCAATAACAATTATTAAATTTCATCTTTCGATCCATCGATTAATATTTGTTATTGATTATAAGAACGGTGAAATAGATTAGATAATAGATTTACATAATATTAGGATTCGAGGCTTGGTTTGATTAAGATTAAGTCATTAGACTTATCCAATAATCCCAAGACAAGAAGAGTCTACTCACTCATGTTCATTGTAGACATAGAAGAGAAGAAGAAGAACATAAAAGTAAATAACAAGAAAATAAAGATGAACTTTTATTCAAAGAAACAATTGTCACTTATTATTTCCAAGAACAAAAGATAATTATACAAGTTTGATGGCTGCTCTATTTATAGTCTAACATTGACTTAAGCCCTACGAAATCAATCACTAAAGTGTTGCACAAGAAACCATGGGCTTTAGGTTAGAAATACTATTGTCGAAGAAGCAAAAGCAGCAAAAGGACAATATAGGGCGCTCCAGCCTTCTATTTTTGGTGAAGGATCTTCAAACTTTTTGCACAAGATATTTTTGTATAAGATCCTCACATTTTCGGCACAAATCAGCTCCAAATCTCCTTTCTTTTCCTTCAAGACTCAATCTTTGAAATATTTGTTCCTGAAATTAAATAACTTGCAATTGAAGTAAAATAGTTCTAAAAAGGAAATAAAAACATATAAAATCTAAATAAAATAGGCTCAAATATTTTATTTCAAGCGTACACTAATCACAACTTCAAGCTTTTCTCATGAACCTATTCAACCCAACAACAAGTCTCAAGTGAGTGTTGTGTGTGTGTGTAGTCCAGCCCTTTTATTGCTCCTATGTAAGAGATATTATGAGGAAACAGGTTCTAACCTTAACACTAAACCAACCGAGAAAGTTTCTTTCTTCATTTCATATAAGAGATATGGGAATCATTTGATCATTTGACAATTAAATACATTTAAATACTTTTGGGGAATTACAGAATTTTTATAGATGTTTGGAGACAACACCTTCACGTAGGAAGTTAGGTAGTGCGGCTCCTGCCCCCTATATATGTATTTTTTCTGACCCCTTTTTGATAAGTGAGAAGGAATTATAGAAACTAGTTAGTTTTTAGAGACAACACATTCACGTAGGAAGTCAGCTAGTGCAGCTCCTGCCCCCTAGAGTCAATGGTGCCCTTGAAATAATTTTGCTTCCGACCCTCTTTGTTTGATCTTTTATTCCCCACACAAACTTATACTAGTTTTACTCTGAAGACTTTTAAGGGTCAATTAACCATTAGAGTTAGAACGTGCTCCTTAAAATACCTACCTACACACTTACTCAAAGACTGCAACTTTGTGCTTTTCTCAAAGAGAATTTTCACAATAAAACATGATGTCGGTATAGCAAGAACACTTAAAACACAAGAAATCACTTTCATGTACAAGAAACAACCAATTGGGAAGAGACAACAGAAACTTTATGTCATAATTTATAATAAAAAAACAAGCTGCTTTACATGCCTTTCGCAACAAAACAAAACAAAAAATTAAAATTTAAGGGAGTTTGAAAACACTACGACACTTAACTTAAACAAGACACTTTATTGGCTCCCCCCACACTTGGGAGAAGCACTGTCTTCAATGATTTGAAAAAGAAAAGAAAAGAGAAGAGAAGAGAAAGGAAGAGGAAAGCTCACAATTTATTGAGGTCCGTCCATAGGGGGAACTTGGAGGTGAAGGTGTTGCATCATTCTCATGAGCATTTGGTTATTTTCCTCGGTCATGCGATTGCCCCTTTGGACATCATTCCTTAGCCTGGAGATTTCAACACCTTGTCTTTGTTGCTCGATGTTTACCCTTTGAACTTTGGTTTGCATCCATGTCCATTGTTCATCATCATAGTGCCCACCGGCTTCTTGTTCATGTGCAAGTGTGCACCTTCCTCCTCTTCATCACCAGCATCTTTTACCTGTGGGTTGTTGGAACAAGGGTGTTTCACAAGTCACCTATTGAGTTTTGACAATAACAAGGTATTAAAAATAATCAATTGGATATGCTAAACAATTTGTTCAAGTGTGCAGGATCCATAATCAAAGTACTATTCTTAGAGATTCTGATTGAACAAGTTCAAGAGCAAAGGAATTTATTTGAAGCTTAAAGCATCTGGAAGACTGCATCTGAAGAACTGCGTCTGAAGAACTGCCTCTGAAGTGCTGCGTCTGAAGAAACGAGTCTGAAGAAGAGCTCCTGAAGACACGTCATCAGAA
>Ga0228710_1009829_pt1 | contig 13078 bp, 7 predicted proteins | sample MedpolnodulmetaG_FD_177995 | JGI IMG/M metagenome (GOLD analysis project Ga0228710, IMG submission 177995) | Root nodule microbial communities from Medicago polymorpha collected in Santa Monica, California, United States - pink nodules | ecosystem: Host-associated > Plants > Roots > Nodule...
TGATAATATCGAGTGATAATTAGAATCCGCAACCCAAATCCGAGAATACGTACGAGTAGGTTGATGAAGTTTAATCCCAGCATACTTATTTCCCTGTTAACTCTCATCCCATTTATAAATTCTTAGTGTGATAGTGTATGAAACAACAAAATATCCGACAACCCTAGCTCAGAACGATATTGATTGTTGAACGGCCTAGAATATCGCACCAGTCCCTGTGGAGACGATAACATAAATACTTACTTTTGTTGAACATAGCGCCATGTGTGTTAGTAGATTCTGGTTTTGCGCACCAGAAAAATGTGTTTTGCTATGTAAAACTCCACCCCACTCATTGAATTGTATGAGAGAGGGAAGTAATAGGAGAGCAAACCTAGAGGAAGGGGTAATCCCACCAACTGGTTGGGAAAATGATGAAAATTAAAATGTCTGAGCCTAGTGCTTGGGCTAAGATTACGGCCTATGTGGGCGAAAATAAGCGGAAAGCAGCTTTAGAGGCTGAAATGCAACAAAAAATGGTTGTCGAAACCAATAACATTGATCCTAGTGAAAATTTGGCAGAAGACCAGAGGCTCGACTACGTCTTCGATGATGAGCCTTAGGGATTTGAGAAAGATCCATTGAATTCAACAAAAAAAAATCAGGCACAAGATCCTTTAAAGGAAATTGATCTGGGAGATGGATCAGTGGAGAGGCCAACATATATAAGTTCCATAATCGATTCAGATTTAAAGGTAAAAACAATTGAACTTTTAAAAGAGTTCTAAAATTGCTTTGCTTGGGATTACAGTGAGATGCCATGCTTGAGTAGAGAAATGGTGGAATTGAAGTTGCCAATTCAACCAACAAAAAAATTCAGTGGAGAAGTTACCAAGAAGGTTTGCACCAGAACTAATGTCAAAAATCAAAGAAGAGATCGAAAGGCTTCTAAAAAGCAAGTTCATTAAAACTGCCAGGTATGTCGAATGGTTAGCAAATATTGTGCAGTTATTAAGAAAAATGAGACTCTTATATTTTGTATAGACTTTAGAGACCTAAATAATGCACACCTAAAGATGAATACCCAATGCATGTGACACAAATGTTAGTCGATTCATCAGCAGGTTTTGATTACTCGAGTATGCTAGATGGTTACTCTAAGAATAATCAAATATTTATTGTTGAAGAAGATGTGTGGAAAACAACATTTCGATGACCAAGGGTCTTAGGAACTTAAGAATGGGTAGTAATGCCTTTTGGTCTGAAAAATGCTGATGCAACATATGAAAGGGCAATGAGTTCTATAATTCATCATTTTATTTATACCTTTATGCTAGTATACATTGACGACATAGTCGTAAAATCCTCGTTGAAAAATGGTCATTTAGACCACCTTCGACAATCCTTTGAGAGAGTGAGGAAATATAGATTAAAAATGAATCCATTAAAATGTGTTTTTTTGTGTCTTGCAAGTGATTTCTTAGGCTTTGTGGTGCATAAGAAAGACATTGAGATAAATCAAAACAATAAAAAGGCAATATTGGATACAAAGCCTCTTTCGACAAAAAATGAATTTCAGTTATTGTTGGGAAAAATAAACTTCCTAAGGAGGTTTAGCTCAAATTTAAGGGGCAAAACACAAGCATTTTTGCCATTACTTCGACTGAAAAATGAAGATAGTTTCAAGTGGGAGAAATGGCATCAAAAGACATTCGACGAAATAGAATTTAATTAGTATATTCAGTTAGTATAAAATTATTTGAAACACACTTTTAATCACATGCAATTATGTGTTGCATCGTCACTTAATAAATATGTAAAATAACTTTACCCTAACAAAGCATACTAATTAAACTCTTCAAAATATTTAAATATTTACATGACAACACATCATTGAATGCATGTGTAAAATAACTGTACACTAACAAAACATATTGATTAAACTCTTCAAAATACTTAAATTACGTTTCAAACACATGATATTATAAGCTTTATAGTAGGGTTTAAAACTACATGTTCATGAGATTGTGAATAAAAAATAGTGAAAAATATGTATTCGATTTTTTATTATATTAAAATAGACCCGCACTACTATTTTTTTTCGAAGTGTGTTAGATTATTATTATTTTGCTAGATTATTAGAAATAAAAAAATATTGAGGGAGTAAAGAGTAGATTTTAACATAAGAGGGGAAGGGGATGTAAGTCAAGCTTCTCTTAGGGGAGGGGAGTAAAAAGTTTTCTAATATGTTTTGAATAAGAGGGGAGGGGAGTGCATATTTTAACATAAGAGGGGAGATAAGTGTAATTCAAGCATCTTCGAGGGGAAGAGAGTGTAATTTACTCAATATCTTTTTGACAAATAAAAAAAAATCTTGTTTAGAATAAAAAACTCAAATTAGAATAAATTTTGGAAACAATATCAATGATACTCTAAAACATTCTAGACTAAACATATTAAAATCAATTCTACATATCCAAAATTAATATTATTTTTTGTAAACAGACAAAATGATAATTGCAATAGGACACTCAGACACATAAGTGGAAGAATCAGAGTTCGTACCTCAATCATGGAATCCAACCTAACAATTTCAAAATTTCAGGTGAGATAAAATTTATATACCAAACTTAATTTAACCCGTCAAGGAATGAAACCAACATAACGCATTTCAAAAATTAATTTGCATAATGAATGTCCTAAGTCTCTAATTAGGGGGATATACAAATCCCTTAATTTGCTGCTTGAAATAATCCTTCTCTGCATTAGCCAAACGCTCTTTGAACATTGACCATTCTTTATGACACCTCTCTCTCACCTGATGCAAAGCAGATTTTTGTATCAATCTTATTATACACATGGAAATCAAATTTCATCTTGAATGAAAAATGCATGTTTTGATTACAATTGAAGATTATTTGGGCAAAAAGGGGTTTAATTGACGTATCCGGTCAATAAAAAAGGATTTTACATATTCCTTCAAATACGATTAGATGCATGCATTTTTTTTGGTCCATTAGTGTAATGGATATAAATTCACCATTCAAGTGAATAAATGGAGAAAATTAGATTTCAAACCGGGATCTTTGTATACCGTAACGTTTCTGTCAGCTAAACTATGCTTCTGAGATTTTTTTATATTGATAGTTTATGTTATATCTAAAAATAAATATAAGCAATGAAATCAAAATTCATACATACCCCTTCCCATGGTGCCTTTCCACCCTCCGCGTGCCCCTAGTGAAACACAAGTCAATCAATTCAATCACAAACTATAAAAAATAAAATAAAAGGATTTCCATTGATATATTATTTTTAAATAATTAAGTTTATATATAATTAACTTGACAAATGTATTCTGTAACCAAAAAACCTTGACAAATGCATTCTTACAACTTAATTTACCTGGTTTCCAAGTGAGGGAACACTTTGGTGGACAACCCATTGAGCATCAACAACTCCTATTTTCTCATGAGCAGGCTATATCCAATCCAATCAAAATGAAATTCATTATCAAATCATGGTTAAATAGGTGCTTATAAATTAAATATAGAAATAATTAAATTAAAACTATTAACCTCCACACATTTTCTGAGAGCAAAATCAATACCCCATCCATGAACTAGGTCATTCTACAAGCCAATAAATATAAAAATGAGTTCCCCTCAAAAAAATAGTATAAAAATGAGTAATTAAGGTATTAATTGATTGTATGGTGATATGTAACCAAATAATATTACTACTATATATATATATAACACAAAAAGGTTTACAAACCTGTATCATATGCCACACACAACGCCATGAATCTCTGGAAAATACAGGAGCCATGATCTCAACAAATCTGAGCATTTTATAAAATTCAGGATAAGTGAGTTGTTGAACATAAAATAGTTTAGAAACCCACAAGATCCAATGGAAGAAGAAAGGTGCATGTTATTTAGAACTAATACATCATCAAATAAAATCTCAACAAAGTATTTTCTTACGCAGCACAAGGTGGCACAGGTGGATTATTACACCAACCGTCTTTCTCCTCAGCATCCCTGCAAAAGATTGAAAGAAAAAAATAGTTTAATAAGTAATAGTATAATGTAATACAAAATTAATATTAAGCAACAATACACTATATAATTACCATTGAAAATTAAAACAAATATGGAATTACTTAGTCTTCATTTTGATATCTTCAACACTTTTGTGACTCAATACCTTTAGCAACGAATCAGAGGTAAAATTTTAAATTTTATTTGATAATTTAATTTTTCGGGTGTAATGCACTTAACTCAATTGATATGTGCATTGCATAATATATACAAGAACTAAAGTTCGAACTCCAGACACCCCCACTTAATCACATTAAAAATGTGAATTTCTAACCTATACCTGACAAAAAAAAACATTAAAATGTGTTTAAGAGTGTGCTTATATCAATTTATTTATTTTAGACAATGTGATTTTAAAGTGAATTTTATCAAGTATTATCTCAAATCGTCAACTTTATTTAGGGAGATTCAAAGTATTGTCTAAAAACTAAGAATTTCAAATTTGTTTTTACATTATAAATGTAAATCTAAAATTGGTCCTAAAAGTCCTCTAAAATTGGTCTTAAAAGTCCTCAAATTATAAATGTAAAACTAATAATTTCAAATTTGTTTTTACATTATGACTAAAAGCTTTACACTTTAGTTCCTATTCAGTTTTAAAATTTTGATAATTAGTAAAGAAGGAAAATTGGTCTTATTCATATGATACCATTTACTATTTATTACTCTATTCTTTTATCTTTTTTTTCTCATGTCATTAATGAAGAAAAATTATGTAAAATCACTCATAATTTCTCTTTTCAATACAAAATCATTCATAATTTACAAAATGGCTTCTAATAAAATACGAAACAATAAATATATCAAGAAATTTCTAAAAGAAAGACGATGAAATAGATGTTTCAAAAGAGTTTTATAATTAGGAAGGAGGGAGTAACAAAGTTATTCACTTACTTGTGTACTTCACTACCATCCCTTTTTCTTGTCATTTGCCATGTAAAACTACTACTACTTGGGTCTAGACCAGGCTGTGAGATCTCCAAACCATGCTTACTTACTATTTTCAAGTACCTACAATATAGAGATATATATTTTCAACTGTGGATTCATGTGTAAATAATCCTTATATATACATTAATGAAATTTTAATTCTTTTATACTTACTCCTCTGCATCAAAATGCTCCATGCCTAGATCCTCGTCCCAAATGAAGATGTAGTCATAGGGAGCCACAATATCAGGGTGTAGAAAACGTTTAGCATACCACCTTGTACCAAATGTCAGGATTTTATGTCAATACTTATAAATAGAAGCCAAAAAATTCTTGTTACATTAAAAAATCCATCATCAATTTAGTTCTTAAAATTTAATAGGAAATAAAAAAATCCCTACATAGACAACAAGATAAACTAAGGTGTGGTGAACATTTTAATCCAATATTTATACATGATATTAGAATCCAATACTTAACGACCTCAATCATAATTCATAATTAAAAATAAAATAAAAAGTTAATTGTGGCTGACTTAAAAAAAATGGAATACAAGCCCAAAAATTACGAGTCCAAGCAATAAAAAATAAATCAAATAAAAAAAGAACACAGTGAACGTAAAATTAGTGAATTTCTTCCCCACGTTACTCTGATGTCTTTATTTTTTCAGATTTTAGAATTCGAACGTGTAACACGTTTGGATTTTAAAATTTTAAAAAAATGAAAGGCGCACAAGAACTATTTAGAGATGATGGGTGGGTAAAGAAATTAATCAATAATTGATTAAACTTTTGAACCGTAAACCTCTCTCACTTCAAACAATAACTAGTCCAGTTGCGCATGTGCAATATATCAATAGGAACTAATCTAAATGATAATTTTTAATTTAAGATCATTTAAAATTTCGTTAATTTCAGAATCAAATTGAATCACCACTAGAAATTGAAGGACTAAATGTGTGATTCACTAATTTATAAAATAAATTGAAAGAATTATGTATGTAAAATATGTTACCAACCATTTACTTTGCTTTCTAGCACTGATATGAATTGCTTTCTTTGACCACTCAAACTTATCCCACTCACTAACCCGGCCATCATAGTGGAATAACACAATAGTGAAGTTTTCTGAGAACTGTAATGTTAAGATCAAGAGTTATACAAAGAGAAAAACAAATTAAAAAGATTAGCACATGCTAATAATAACAAATTAGAAAGATTAACAAAATTAATTAATGCAGGGTTGAAAGAGAAATGAAACCTTTCTTATTGCAGCATCAATGTTGTCTCTCTGGTCATAACCAACAGTAAATGTAACAAGATACTTTGGTCTGATAGTTAGGTCCTATAAGTGCCACCTCCATCAAGAAAAGAGTCAAATTAGAGAATATAAAATTGTAACTCATAATTTGTCCATAATCTAAGAAAAAAGATTATTCGGTATGCAAAGAACTCATAATTTGATCTAGCATATGCAGCTTAATATCATGAGTCTATTGATTTTACAACTTGTTTTGTAACAATTTTTTTTTTGTCTATTTTGAGTTAGGAACTACATACATGTGAACTTGAATTCATTATGATGCTAAAGAAACCACATGGTGATTCATTTGTTAACACTTGGTAGTTGTGTCTATGAAAAGAGGCTAGTTCTCGCGAACCTTAGTATGGATGTCTTTTTCATTGGCCAGTGAAAAAGACGTTCATACTCCACATTTAGTAGTGTCTAACACTTTTTTAAACAATGCTGATTCACCTTTGTTTTTTTTTTTTTTTTTTCCATCAATGTTTGTGCACTACAAAAGTATTTGTTATCTATGTAGCCTTGACAATTCAGGATGAAAGTGCGTCAAGTGTTCAACACTAACATAAAACCTACGCATATAGTTACATTGGATCCACTTCATTTTCTCAAATACTACCATTGTGAGTGTCCATGTCGTGTTCAGCGTTTGTCATTCTCAAATTCCATTGTTATTCTTTATAACTTATTATTCATTCTCCTCTACAAAAGCTAATTTAAGTCACATTCTGAGTAATCATTCAAAATTTTGATACAATGTAGTAAGAAATTATACATTTAACTATGTTTGTTTGTGACAAATAATAGTTTTATTTTTAATCAAAATGCAGGTTTTACATTAAGGTGAAGTGAATTTGCATACCTGATGTGGTTGACCCCATAACCGACGAAGATATAAATCTGATTGTGATTCAACAATTCTAGGAGGTAGTCTTTCAGCTCCTCGAGGGTTTGTAGGTACCCAAATCTACATCATAATCAAATGTACCTATTTATAAGTGCAACATTCCAATATTTGAAATAATATGCAATGCAATAATACTATTAGTTGTGATTTTAAATTGAATTCCACAACTGCAGTCTCAATATAACAGGTTTTGATGTTCCACAATGACAACAAAACACAATTTTGACTGCATTTTGCCACAATATAAAGATTTGTAGTGTAACAGGAATCACAATTGAAAACTATGCTACTATAGTAATACACTAATGTGACATTGCTTTCTAATATTCTCTTTAATACTCATCCGTTTGAAAACACATGTATCCCACTAATTTATGTATTCACAACGAGCGCGTGTAAGTAACACAACTAAAACTCGCGATCAGCAATAGAAATTACAAGAGGCACTGGTAGACCAGAAACCCTAAAAACACAACAGCAGACCAAAAACACCCCAGCAAAACAGAAAAAAAACTGCTGTCAGCAAAAACCAGATACTGTCCAGCAGCAAAACAGAAAATCAGGAGGCTGGCATATACCGAACAGCAGTACAACAGTATACCAGAACCGCATACAGCAAACACCGCATACCCCAGCCTCAACCTCCGCGATACCGAAACAGCCTCATTAACACATGAGACACTCTCTTGGGCACCAACACCATTCATAAAACAAACTCGCCGGCACCTTCAAACGACTTAACATCCACGGCAAAATCTTAATCGCCTCCACTATCTCCGTCGCCCCACAAATTAAATTGTTAAAAATGTGATCATTTCTCGCCCTCCAAATACTCCAAACCGTGGCATGCCAAATCAACCGGTACCCTTTACGAACCTTCTTATTTGTCTTGGCCCTGTTCCAACCTTCTTATTTCTTATATTATGGGATGCATTTTAAAAAAAGAGGGATGCGCGCATGAATTTTGATCAATAATAAATATCATCAACTAAGTGTGCTAGAAATTATTTTTCCACTAAGATATGCTGAATATTTTCATCGAATAAAGTTATGATGAAAAAAGAGAGAGTATAGAACCATACCTTTGTCTTCTCATCGACTTTGTGAAGCTCATTGTACAAGTTTCTATCACCTCTAAAGGAAGCCAAAGCATCCCAAATAGAATTGGTTTGAATTTTGGAGTACTTATCCTCAACATATGTGAGATCAATGGACGGGAAAAGGCTTGATGGGAGATTCATCTGACAAATAATATATATTAAATGGAAAACATAATTCACATTGTTAGATTAATCAACTTAAATGTCCTGATGAGCTTACCTCAGTTGGTATGGACAATTGGTATGGACAATGCATAATATATGCAAGGTCTGGGGTTCAAACCCCAGCCACCAACAAAAAAAGATTAATCAACTGAAATGCCATGAATGATATGTATATATGGTGCAAGATTACAAACCTTAGTTAATGATATTGTTGGAAATGATACTCCTACAAAGAAGCCAAAAACAACTCCAACAATGGCTGCTATTATGAGCTTCATTGCTTCATTAGGTTTTTTAATATTTCCACTACAGAACAAAACATAAATTTGTTATATTTGTTACATGCAAATTTCTTTGCTACTTCTTTTTTTTTTTTTTCAAGTGAGAAAGAAAGAGTATATATATTCATGTCACACCTTCTTGTTGGAGTTCCCATTGCACGATCAATATCTTTTGAGATATGCACTCATTGACTATATGAAATATGCCTTTCCTCTTAAAAGGAATCTTAAATATATATGCAGCCAAATAATCACCCCCTGCAAAACTTATACATAAAAAAACAAAAAAAAAACATAGAAAACATTTTAATTTTATATATCCCTTGAAAATATACATTCTCGAAGCATATACTAGCATAACCCTAAACTATTGGGTTCATTTGCATTGGCACGTAAAAACATCAATTTTGTAACACAATTAATCTACGATGAAACACAAATTTCTTTGCCACTTCTATGATTATTTGAATCTAATCACAAAATAATAATAATGATAATTATAAATGCAGTACAACATACCCAGATGACTTTTTTGTTGTTGCACGTAATTGGAATTGGCAGAACTATGTGTGAATTGAGAAAGAGACAGCTTTGGAATGAGGTTAGGATTTGTTTGTTACACTTTTTGATTTGATGAAAATGATGTTGATGAAGTTGTTGTTATGTAATCAATTTGTTGTTCCATTGATAGTGCGATGAGGCAACTGCGTCTGCCGAGATTATAGAAGACTTAGCCCTAAAACGTAAATCAAGATTATTTTATTTAGGAAAATGGTATATCATGCGAATGAACAACTCTGATTGGATGTTTTCCACAAATTTAGGCATTATATCAATAAAACTTCCCTGATTATTTTATTAATTATTATTAATTATTTAAGATGTTAACAAAATTGCTCTTCAACTGAATCGAAAAAAATAGAAAATTGCTCCACGTTATACCAGAAAAAAAATTGCTCCACGTTCTCAAAATGTTTTCATAGCTATTGGTGCTTTATTTTGGGCCCATGATTGTCAGATTAATTAGTAAACTAGACTTTCGACTCGTACGATGCATGAGTCCTATCGACTGATAAGTTATTTTTGACATGTGTCATGTATGTGTCTATCGAAACAAGAGTGTTTCCATCATGTACAAATCTGCACATATTAAGAAGTTTAAAATAATAAATTTGTATTTTTTTTAAACAAAATAATAAGTTTTTATTGAAACGTACATTTTATATTAAATATATAATTTTTAATTAAAAATGTATTTTTCAATTTTTTTTACTTTTAATTGTTTTAACATGTGCAATGTTGCACATGTTAGGCAAATCCTTATTAGATATACAATATAGCGATAAAATATGTCTTAATATGTCCTTCAACGACGTATGAATCGTACCAAATTTGTAACGTATTTGAAAACATCACTATTATTTCTCAAGTAATGATTGACTAATGTAATTTTGATGGGATTATTGCAAACTCTCTTCGAATATAGATCTAATCCAAAGGAGTTAAATTTACAACTAACTTCAAGTAATCATACGAATGTTTAGTGTTTCAAGTAACCATACATACGATTAGTGTAGTAATCAATAAAACTTGTAGTATTAAAAAATAGAACATTAAAAATGATTTCAAAAATAGTATTTTAGAATAGCAAAAAGGATTGGCAAAACCGAGACTTAGTAGGATACACAACATCCATATGAGAAACAATGTAATAAAGAAAGAAAGAAGCAACTACATAAGGCTGATACAACAAAGATTAAACAACATTGGTATTAAATTCATTGTGATATGTTCTATATATAAATTTCATAGTGTTGATATACTTATCGTTGTTATGATTGATGTCGATGCTCAACGGTGCTGTCAATATCAATTAAAAGCAATTATACATAAAACTCAAACAAATTTTGTGTGTGGCTTACAATCTTAATAAGAATGATTTATTTATAACATTTTTTTCTCTTACAAATGCCACATAACATGAACAAAGGATAGCAAATATGACAAACATTGGCTTTACAAAATCTGGTATGTTATCAAACATATCTCTTTTGGATGGTACTATACGTGATGGGTAGATCATTCAAGCCTTAAGAGATGAATATAAGGTGGATCTGTTGGTTCATATTCCCATAAAGCCATATTTGTAAACGCAAAAATCGTAAGAAAGACACCAAAAAGCAATTGCAAAATCTCAACTCATATGAAAACGAAAATGCAGATAAAGATAGCACCTTTTGAGGAAAAAAATCTCTTTGGCGGTGAATGGGGAATTTTGTGACATTTATGGCAGATTGGCTGTCCATCATTGCTACCTCTTATGTAAAGGGTGATATCTTTGTTGTTATGGCAAAAGAAATCTCAGTGTGTGTATATATAGTACTTGAAATAAGTCAATGTCCATTAAGCTATTTCCTTTCGTGTTCCTCATAGGCATTCATCACTAATAATGATACTTAATGTGCATGTCTATTTCCAATGCTAATTAATAATTTTGTTATATAACTTTCAAAGTATGGTTTGAATGCCATTAGTACACATTTATATCGAGTTTGTATATTCCAACGGACAATTAAAACACACATTCATTTGCATTAAAAGGATTTGAGAAATCGTAATTCAAAATTTCTTTAATGTTGTTTTAACAGTCACAATTGCTTTTAAATGAGAAAGTCAAAGGATATTATGAATGCTGATAGGAATGAATTTTTGAATTTCAAATGAATAGATGATGATTAAGATAAGAGTTTATGAACATTTAATTTCTTTTAAATGAGAAGGTCAAACATATGAATGATTTGACTTTGATTGTTGGTGCTGAACTGCCATTCAAATTTAAAATGAATTGCCTTAAACCATTTAATGAATGACAAACAATTTGAAATGAAATGAATTTATTGCGTGTTAAAGGGATGAGGAAGTCAAAGGTGTGAATTAAATGCAATAGAATAAATTCAGATAGACTGATTAGGAAATGCTCTCAAATTTGAAATGAATTGCCTTAAATTATTTAATGAATGACAAACAATTTGAAATGAAATGAATTTATTGCGTGTTAAAAGGGTGAGGAGGTCAAACCTTGAAGTGATGACGTCATCAAAAGAAAGTTCGTTAGAAGCATCTCATCAGAAAACATATCACAAGAAGCTGAAGTTCATCAGAAGATGAGAGACTTAAAGCTTCAAAGGCTGGGTAATGGATTTAATCTCGTCCAGCATTGCAGAAGACTGGAAGAGTGTAACAACGACCTTTGTGATAGAATTTGAAAGCATTGGATGCTTGTTCTATCAAGAGCGTTGACAAAGGACAATTGTACGAACTGTATAACCACTTCCTCCACTATTATGTTCGTGTCTCTACAACAAGACAAGAATAACAGCTATGCCTGCAGTAATGTTCCTTCAAACTAGGAATGCATTTGAAATTGATCCTTCATAGGACAATAACCATATCAGGCAAAAGATCATTGGTGATTTTAATCAAGCTTCAAATGACTCTTTAATGTGCTGGCAATTTTCCAACGTATCTTTCACACCTCTATATAAAGGAGTGAACACCTGCAAGTTGGATATGCAGACACACACAAAGTCAAGACTCATACAACAATTCACAAAGTGCCAAACTCTGTTATGTTCTGCATCTAAAGTCACTTATAATTTCTTATCAAAATTCATATCTTAGAAATTCTAGAGTCTTAAGAGTCTTAAGAGTCTGTATCAGATTTGTATTGTGAACACCACTGATTGTATATCAAGTGTTCAAACTCAAACAAACTTCTTTGTAATTCTGTTTGATTAGAAGTCTCTTGCAGTTGTGCTTGAGCATTTAATGTCTCTTGACTGTGTTCAGGAGCATAGGAAATCTCTTGCAATTGTGCTTGAGTAACTTGAAGTCTCTTGCTAGTTGTAGCATTGAGCAGTTGTAATTTGATATTACGTTTTTAGTGAACTCTCCTTGGAAGTGCAAGGGGGACATGGCTACTTCCGGTTTGTGGAAGGAACCTGTATAATTGCTTTGTGTCTTTCTTCTCTCTCTCTCTCTCTCTCTGTTTTTATCCGCTGCATTTAGATTCAGATTATCACTTCAGAAGCTGAACTCTATCTGCTTCTGATTAGTGACTTCAGTAGGAGAAAACGAATAAAAAGTAAACACAATTCAACCCCTCCTTCTTGTGTTTTTCGCACCTTCAATTGGTATGAGAGCCTTGGTCTGTTGTCCTAACACTTAACAGTGTAACAGAAAAAGATCTGAGAAAAACATGTCTGCTGAAGACACCTCTACCAGCAGGAACAACAATGCTGTACCATA
>Ga0228710_1009830_pt1 | contig 13078 bp, 5 predicted proteins | sample MedpolnodulmetaG_FD_177995 | JGI IMG/M metagenome (GOLD analysis project Ga0228710, IMG submission 177995) | Root nodule microbial communities from Medicago polymorpha collected in Santa Monica, California, United States - pink nodules | ecosystem: Host-associated > Plants > Roots > Nodule...
TATATATATCATAGTAGGCATAATTATACAACAAGTTTTCCTTGGTTGCAGTGGATGAGTGGCCATTCATTCAACAAAATGGCGCCGGTTTGAGTCTCGAACCCGCTCTCCCAAGCTATAATCTAAAAAAACTGATGACACTCTGTCATCTCTCTTTTATTAGCTATTTTTAGTTAGTTTTTATGACAAATTCATTGTAATTCTGGAGCAAAAAGGGTCAAAAGTGCAAGAAGCAAGAAAACCACGAAAGAGCAAATCGGGCCCCGAATCCTCACATTCGGGCGCCGATTTTGATGCAGATAAAGAGCCTTTGGTTCGACATTTTTCGGGCCCCGAATCAGCTTATTCGGGCGTCGATTTTGAGGCACAAGATCAACACTGAATTCGACATAAATCGGGTGCCGATTTCGCGCAGGCATGGGCTTTTGAATTTGATATTTTACAGTTCGGACACCGAATTTTACACTTCGGGGCCCGATTTTTCACATGTCTATTTAGGCAAACTGTGTTTTATGATTAAGGGTTCACGAATTTTGAGACCTAAAGCATATTTTGGAGCAGAGACTTTGGAGATCTGGTGGGCAACCATCAAAACTAATAGTCCCATTACATATATGAATCTTTCTTCTTATGTTAGTTAGCTTATACTTTAACTATGAGTAACTAATTCTCTTGTGGTTAATCCTGAGATGAATCTGATGTAATCCTATGGGAACCCTAATTTGTTGAACTCCTTTGAATATCAATGAAAGTCTAATTTTAATTCATATTACTTTATGTTTAATGCTTTTTGTATGTTTATCATCGACTACTAACCCTAGCTTTATGAATATGCAAATTGATTTTAGAGATTGAATGATCACTAACCCTGGCTTTTGACTCTGACCTAGGTAATAAGTTTAACCTAAGTAATCAAGCTAGAGATAGATCATTATTAGGTTATGACATAGGGATTAATGTTCTGTTAAATCCTCCAACGGTTTCGAATTCACTTAAGAGATTAAGGGGTTGTCACTTGCGGGGAGAATTCTAGGTCAAGAGATTGGGTAGAATTACTTTGTTAATCTGTCGTTGAATTAGATGATCATTGAATGAACTAGGAGTGCGAATTACCATAGGAGAACTTAAGAGGATTCGAAGGACTTAACTATACTTCTCTCAATTTTCTAAAAACCAATCTTTATTTGCTTTTAATCAGTTTATGTTACAAAACAACTCAACTGCCTAGGGCATCAATATAAATTTTAATACATCCTTTTTAATAATGAAATTGCTAAGTAGAAGTTAAATACAACCCTCGTGGAAACGAATTTTTATTACTTCGATTGAATTTGGTTCACTTGTCAAATATCTATCAAAAACCAACCACTTAACCGGTTTTTTTGGTTACAACCACGTAACCGGTTAATTACACATAGTTCTTTTTTAGGAACGGTTAATTACACATAGTTATTTCTTTAATTACACATAGTTAAAGAAACTATAATATAAATGAGGTGTCTAGGGTTCAAAATTCCTCTACATATAACAATGTTTGGCAAAAAATTTACCAAAAAATATTGCAATGATTTTTTTTTTTTGGAAGAAAAAATATTGCAAAGTTGAGCCGTTGCTCGCTGATATATATTTTAATATATTTGATTTATAAACTGTTAGGTTAAAACTATTTTAAAACGGGTTATCCCTGTTTTGATTCGTCGAATCCGAGATCTCAATGAACTTTTTGGGGAGGTTCAAATAAACCATACCTTGCGTGAAGGAAACAGAAGTGCGGACTGGTTAGCTGCACACAAAATTCTTTTGTGTCCATCGTTTTAGAGGTCCCTCTAAGGGAGCTGCATAGTATTTTGTTTGAGGATATTTCCGGAGTTTGCATACATAAGAATGTTTGTTTGCTTTCTTAATTCTCTTGTATTATAAGAAGAAAGTTAATCCACGTAACTTCAGTTTAGACCATATCTCAAATCAATTTGTGACTTTGGTTTTTGTAACAGTACTCTTTCACTAGGTTCAAACTTGATCTCTAATGATTTATTACTTTCTCATCGCCTTAACAAGGTTTTTTCTTTTGTGGAATTCGAATCTTATACTTTGGAAATAAGTTCACTGGTTCAAGTTTGAAAGTTGTAACCTAACTGCCATAAATTTGATAATTATCATTGGATTGCAGTGTACTCCAGACTACGGAATTATATGTAAAAAAATTAATAAGAGACCATATTAATTTGATTTGATAGATGTATAAATACGATGTAGTACTCCTTTTATCCCGTAATGAATCAAATACACATATCAATATGTCCTTCATATGTGTAAAATATGTCCTATCAAGTATATTATAATTTTTACACACCCCCTAGAAAAAAGTACATATTTATTTACGATTAAGAGACCAAATAACTAAATGATACTTCCTCCTATCCTTATTATAAGAAACAATTGATTTTTTTAGATCATTGAATAATTGATGTATCTCGTTATAAATATAGATTGGATACATCACTTATACAATGAACCTAAAAAAGTCAATTGTTTCTTACTCCCTCCGTTTTTAATTATAAGCAAATTTTATTTTTTGGGTTCATTCAATTAATGATGTATGTGGTTCATAATATGGATCATATACATCATTAATTAAATGAACCTAAAAAATCAATTTTAGGTATAATTAGTAATGGAGGGAGTATAATAGATACGGGATGGAATATGTATTTTTTATCTGTGTTCAAATTTTGTGTCTAAAATCCTTAGTTTAATCAATTTTTATTTGTCTGCTTCATTTCCCTAAAACTTCTGCCTAAAATCCTGTTTTAATATGACAGATTTGATAGCTTACATAATTGAGTTTGTAGAAGAAAAAAAATTGTTATGCAATTGTAACATAGATGTATATTGAAACTTATTACTCCTTCCGTCTTACAATTATTCTCTTTTTATCATTTTTTTTCTTTTTAATAAGGGTATTTTAATAAATGTTATTATTTTTACAATTGAAATCAATACAATTAATCATTTTCTTAATAATCGTGCACAAATCTTAAATTGATTAATATTGTGAGACACAGTAAGAGGAAGTGTTTGCTATAATATGTTATGAACACAATTTTCTTCTATATTTACATTGACCAAGAGTCCAATATGTACACCCAGCAGACATTTAAACATTAATCAAAATGAAATAAAAACAGAGAATCAAAGACCCATGAATGATTTGACACAATCCATCATTTGAACAATTCTTATCTTAGAGACCTGAGATTTACTTAGAATCTGGAAAGCATGGCCAACACCTTTAAACACTTCACATTCAACCCTTGTACCTGTTCTTCCCAAAGCATCACAAAACTCCAAGTTCCTATCCTTCAATATATCCATCTCAGATATACACACCAACATAGGCATCATCAGTAGCTTCAACTCCTCCATTTTCACCAATGGATTACACCATGGATGATCGCGATCTTCACCATTTGGTAATGCCAATCGCCAATAAGTATCCGAAGCTGCTAAATTTAAAGCAGAACCAGATAATTGTTCCATGCATTTCTCTGATAATGTTCTTTCTTTTCCACCAAAAAATGGTTGTATCAAAATAAGACCCTTTAAATTTAAAGGCCTTAGAAAGGCACTTTCACATGAATCTACCCTTTTGGCAACATTATAAGCTATGTTACCACCTGCACTATCACCTCCTAAGAAGACATTAGAAAAGTTGCATTTTTTAGTCCACCATTCAAATTCACTACTTTCATTTTGATATAAAAATTGTTTTTTCAACCACATTAGTGCATTTAAACCATCATCATAAGGTGCTGGAAGAGGATTTTCTGGTGCTAACCTATAGTTAACTGACATAATCAAGCAACCAACTTTTGAAGATAGCATAGCAAGAAATTCATGGTAGCAACTCCAAGCTGCAGAACCAACAGAGAAACCACCACCATGAAAATACACTAACAAAGGTAGTTTTTTTGTGTAGGAATTTGGAACATAGAAACGTGCCCAAATGTTTGTAACAGTGTCAATGATAATGTCTCTTGAAGTCACATTTATTTTTGGACATAGATCAGAAGTAGTGACACATGGAACAATGTTGGATCGTTCTATATATCCATCTTTGTGTACTTTAATTAGCCCTTTAATTTCCTCAACAACAGAAGAACCTTGGTGTTGTTGATGGTTTTTCCCATGTTGTACTACTGGGATAAGGTTTAGGTTTGAGGTGAGAGCAGTCATAGGTTTTGGTGATGAATGAAATTTATTTGGGGGTGATTGGGTTTGTTTGTACTTTGTAGGCATTACATTTATTGTTTGCTTTATATACACGACACAAGGAGTGGGGGGGCAAAAGTGATCACTGATCAATGAATCTTTACCTGCCAAAGTGGGAAGTTGTAAATGTCTCAACGTGAATTCACATGTGGTGGTGGGTCATTATAATTCTCAAATGCGCCTCCAATTTATTTTGAGAGTTCACATTCATCTAAGTGGAAAATTTATTGTAAATTAATCACAAATTTTCTTATAGGATACAAACTCATATTGAGTATCATATATAGACACCTTTTTATACATACCATTCAGTATATTCTTACATTTTGAGTGAAGCCATCACACCTATATCAACTCCTATTAAATTGAACCAGACTCTATAATATCATTTGTTGGGGGTTACAAGCAAAGTCTAAAATGTTAGAAAAGTGTCTTCATATTATACTACGATATTTTGATTCAAAACCATAAAATATTGAATATAAAATCATCTCTTTTACTTATATCTTTTGTTTAACTCACTCTTATAAAATCTTATTCAATGTAAAACTAATCATTCCTATTGATCCCACTTTTAGGTGTGTCGCTGTTAAATCACTCAAATACTAATAGAAACAAAATTAACATAGTGAATGTGTGCATTGGATGAGCCACGTTACTGCATGTCATTCGCCAGTTGCTTATGTTGGACCTTAATTATCATTTATTTTTAACTTTTGGCTTTTTTAAGGTACTCGAGTCTTCTTGACTCCTGAGGCATGTTTTTGCAACTATGCTTGAGTTTTTTTTATTAAGAGTTATAATGACAAGTGTTTTAAAGATATTTGTTAAAGATTTAAAAGAGTAAATAATTTATTAATTTTACAAATGAAAAATACATTTTTAGAGTTTGGATGTGTTGAATACACAATTTTTAAGAAAAAAAAATTCTTTTAACTTTTAAACAAATATCTCAAAGACACTTATCAGCATTTCTCTTTTATTATTATGCTTGAAAAAAAATCATAAACTATGTTTTTTTTCGCTCTTTTATAAAAATAATTTTTCCAAAGCTAATAATCTAATTAACTATTTCATTTTCAACCTAAAAAACATTTTTTAAAGAAAAAATAACTTACACACAAACATAACTAAAAGTTCATAATTAAAAAAAAAATACTTAAACAAACGAGCTCATTAATTATATTAGGCAATTAAAAGGAAAAGCCTTAAAAGCATTGTAGCATTACATTGTTGACATTTTGAGAAACAATTGAGCTGAGTGGAGTGCAAACACTACGGGCTAACATTAGGCTGTCTCCCGTTGGCATCATTTCAGGAACACAGTATGAGACAACATTAGCAATTGAGTTGTTGAATTAACAAAGCATTCTATATATTTCTTTGGAAGTGATATTTAATTTGTGGCCATGGATGTGGCATGTCATTTTGTTGCGTTTTGAGGCCCTCATAGGTCTCAATACATCTAAATATAGAAGCTTTCTCTGGTCTTAGTTGCTTTTTTATGTCCATTGAACTTGCTCATGTCACTCAACATTTGGGACATCAAAATAAAGAATGAGGGATCGGTGGTCAAAGCTTATTGCTTGTCGTTTTCATGAGAAATTGTAAACGGTGTTTTATCTTTGGCTAAAATATGGTTTTGGTCCCTGTAAATATGTCTCGTTTTAGTTTTAGTCCCTGTAAATTTTTGTTGTTGTTTTTGGTCCCTACAAAATATTTTGTTTTTGAAAATAGTCCCTCCAGGGACTATTTTCAAAAGTAAAATATTTTGCAGGGACCTTTTTAAAAATCAAAAGATTTTGCAGGGACTATTTTTCTAATAAATGGGTTCAGTCATCATGTGCCACGTGTGCAAATCATCACTAAAGTGGGGTCAAGGACCAAAACCAAAAGGAGACATATTTGCAGGGACGAAAAACAACAAAAAAAAAATACAGGGACTAAAACCAAAACGAGACATATTTGCAGGGACAAAAACCATATTTTAGCCACTATTTTTTGAGTTACATTCATGCATCTTTTAAACTACATTTCTATCTAAGTACTCACATCCGTGGAGTCAGAATAAAATATTCAGGTGGGTCATAAAAATAAACTAACACACACATAAATTTTACATTTTATTAAGCATTAAACACAAAATTGACTATAAAAAAATTACATATTAAAATAATTATCTAAACATTTCGAGTAACTTAAATGTGTAGTGTGATGGAGAAGATGATGGACCACAAGATAATTTTATTTAAAAGTTAATGATATCTTAATAATTTCTCCAATAAAATAATTTAAAAAAAATTGGGTCAGATGGGTCGTGACCAACCCAAGCCCTAATGGGGCTCCGCCACTGAGTACTTGCGTCATATAAAATACAACTTGGATGTGTTTTGTGTCTGAAATAAAGAGAGAGTAAAAACAATCTGGTTGGATTTTGTATTTGAGAAACTTGTATGTTCTGATGCAAGTGATATTTCAAAGGCTTATTTGTTTTTTTATCCTTTATTTTTCGATGCTCGCAAAAATAGTATGTGTTTAAAAAAAAATTGAATACGTTGATCTCTCGAGTATCACATTTGTTGCCCCAAAACATGGTGACTTTCAGCCTCAAACATGCTAACTTACTGTCCCGATTTTGATTCCGAAAAGAAAGAGAATTGCTCTTCTCCCAACTGTTTTTGCTAATTCTCGCCCTACGTGAATGAACTCACGCTAAAAAATACACTTGTGTGAGTTAACTCACGCTGAAAATACACATGCGTGAGTTAACTCACGCTCGGCTATTTTGACGGGGATGAGCAAAAAAAGATGGGAGAATAGCAATTATCGAAAAGAAAACACCAATTTTGAACCCAATAATCACCACTTTTGTGACAAAAATAACTATTTATAGGTAAAAATTTAAGTTAGACCGAAATTGCAACAAATGTAATACCTAAAGAATAAAAAAAATCAAATTTAAAAATAATGATCAAACGCACGCATAAGCCTATTTCAAATTATAACGTATATTTATATTATTTTTTCTAAATAGACCTCTTATTAATCATATTAATGTCCTTAAAAATGTCTACTTGAGCTTAACTTAGTTGGTAAGGACAATGCATAATATATGCAAGGTCCGGGGTTCAAACCCTGGCCACCGCAAAAAAAAAAGAGTCCTTAAAAATAGAAGGTTAGAATTAGACATGTAGCAAAAATCACTTTCATAGTGACTTTCATTACTCTAGCAGCAAAAGCCCAATAAAACGACTCTTCAATGGCCCAAACATGATTTTCTCCCTAAATAAACACTCCCTCATATGAGTTTTTACTTTTTATTTTTGGAAAACATTAGACTCATAGTAACTACTTATAGTAATTTTGTCTTAAATATCTAGTATTGAAATTTTTAAAAGTATATAAAATTTCTACTTTTGAGTCTATAAGTCCAGGCTCAACTTGCAAAAATATCAAAATTAATAGGCAGGACGCCGCTACCGGGATTCAAACACCAGTCTCTCAACTTGTGTGTGTGTGAGTTTCAACTTTCAATATTTATTTGTCATTTTGTCGATTTATTCAAAAAAAATCTACTTTTAAATTTCTTAACACGTATCTCTGGGGCACAAGTCATGAAAGTTTTTTTTTTCTAGCACGATTATAATACATTAATAAACAAATATTTGATGATCCAAAATATCTGTAAATCTTAGCCACATTCATTCTTTTTAACACCGTTGCTTCTAAAATAACATTCAATCAATATAAATTTTATTTTTGATAATTTATTTATCCTCCCTTAAAAAAAATTGTTTATCCTAATACAACAAGATTCCATGAAATCAAATAAACAAATATTAGTGTAGTGTTTATTTAATTTATTACGAGTATTCTCGCCCTCGATTGAAAAAGATTTTTTTTTAGTGTTTTTGTGTGAACTCAAAGATTAGTCTAATAGCGGTCTAAAATGTGCCTAAACTATAAGGATACATTGGGATACTTATTGGGGTCTAAGATCCCAATTTTTCTAATTATGATGGATTAGAAAAAATACAGTCCCTCTATTCCTGTTTTTTATTGTAAGTCGGATATAGTTAATTTGGTATTTGAAAGAAAAATCATGTGTGGTTTTATATAATTATCCTTCATTACATGGGAAAATATATTAAAAAATTAAAAGAAACTGAAGTAATAAATAATAAATGATATAATAGAAAAAAGAAACATTAATAACGCACTATGGAGATGATTCTCTAAAAAAAATCACAGTTGTTCCGATTGGATGTATTGGTATGCAAAGTGATGTAGAATAAAAGATAGAGGGGTATATATTGGCATCTTGTTATGTTTCAGAAAGAAAGTGCCATAAAAATCATACCTAAATCAAGTTAAAATTAGTTCCAACAGTCCAAATATTAGCATGTAAGTTTGACCTTTATATTGTTGGTTATGAGAATTGAGAAGTAATCCAACACCAATAAGATTCTTTTGATTGCACCCTTCCTATTAGTTAAAAAAAAAAAATTAAAACACAATCATCCCAATTTTAGAAGCAATACCTACTAAATTGATATTTAATGCTAACCCAAACCATAAGCATGCATGATGTAGACGTATGGTGAAGAATAATGACCATTTATGTCACTAAAAAGTAACCATCAAAACTCTTCTAAATTTTGATCCATTAGATTTGGCCATAAAGATTCAATATGACAACATATCATACTAAAATTTAATAAAGTACTCAAAGAGCAGACACTTGCTAACGTACGAAATTGAAACATATTCTTCCAACTTGGACACTATTGGATGTGATATACTCATACATAGATTGACCACTATCATGTATCTCTTATGTTCCTCAATTATTATACATAAACCTCATAATCCATTTATTTTGATGTCACAATTCATAATTTCCTTATATCAACTCAAGCCTAAACTTAAAATTTCCTAGGAAAGCCTTGTTAATCTTAAATCTTGTCATGGAGATGAACTCAGATTCTAGTGTTTGGTTTGAGACAGAAAACGAAGATGATTCTTTCTATGATGAGATTAAGAGGCAGATTCTGCTATTGACATCTGAAGATAATGAAGATTTAGTTGAAACCAATAGTTTCAAACACATTGATGTTACAAATGATGGTTCAAACAGGTCAATTTACAATTATAACAGTGCAACAAAACCTACAAGAAAATTCTATTTGTGGGAAACAGATAGCTCTGGTTCGCCACCTATTTGGCTAACGAATTTGTGGAGGAATGGTAAAGGTACTGGAGTGTTCATTCCTCAAGTTTCATGCAAGGAAAATCAAAGACCAGGTACAATTTTTATCTCTTATTCATTAGTTTATTTTTTAAATTCACAAAATTGTAAATTAGTGGTTATGTTAGTTTTTGACAGTTCGAACTACTACAATAATTGTTACTTTGCTCACTGTTGTGATACTTTTGATTCTTTCGCAGCAAGAATGAACAATAGGACGAGGAAAATCTATAGACCAGTGGTGAATAAAAAATGAAGAAGCTTATGCTGTGGAAATTGGAACACTGTAGATTGATCATAATATAGCTTATGATGGTTTATCCAAAGAAAAAGTGCAGCAAAATAATAAGGAAAGAATAGGTTGTGAAAAACTCTCATGATATGTATCTATGTACAGAAAATAAGAGAATAGAATGAACTTGTGAAATTTGTTTAATGCAATTTTGTACATATTCTAGATAGAAAGAAAGAAAGAAAACATGGAAGTACAGAAATTAGTGTGTGTGTGTGTGTGTGTATATATATATATATATATACACACACACACACACTATATGAGAAAAGAATTGGAATGATATATCTATAGAAATTAGTTTCAAGTGTAGGACTGCCACAGCATTTCCTTGAATGTGATGAAATACATAACTTTTATCAACAGTTAAAAATTTGTACTAGTACATATCAATATGTAGGTAATTAGATCAGCAGTTAAGGAAAACAAGTAAGCTTTCTTATCAATGACGTCAATTATTCGCCTACACACCAATTATGCATTACAGAATAAAGTGTTAATTCCTTAGTATTCTTTAGGACATGTTAACCATAATGAATTAAGAGCTCGAATTCGCGAAATGAAATCATTTATGACAAGGAGAGCGCGAGCAGCTTGGTGCGCGGTCAAAATTCGACGCAACTGTTGCAGTGTTTGTTGTCTCAAGAGATCAGCCTAAGAAAAACAATATTATCACAGTCAATTAATTGTGGAATAAGATAATGCTGTGATCAAGATCAAATTGTCTTAAATTTAATTACCTGATGAATGAAAGTCTCTAGTGTGGCAAGCTTGGCCATTGCAAGAGCCATTTGGCCCATGTACTCGGCAACATTTCCAGATCCAGTGGATGTGGAGGAAAGTGTCTCTGAAAGAGATTGTTGTAATGCTTCCATTCCTTGAGATAAAGCATCCTCAGCTTGCTGAGAAGAATGCTGCAGATTGTAGATCCCCATCAACTGCTGATCCGATAACGGCTCAAGGTGGTTTCTAACAATCTGAATCTCAATAAGAAAAAACAAATGCAAAGAGGAAGAAAGAGTTACAAAATATAAATTGTTACTAGATAGTTAGTTAGTTAGTTACTAGTGGTCGTTAGTTTGTAGTATATAGGCTTGATATAACCACTTTATAATAAACTTTCCTATTCGTTCCAAAATACAATTTCTATTTTACTTTCGACACTTTTCTCTTACCCTTGACTTTGATCTAGAACTGTAATAATGTTTTCTATACAAGAGCACCAAATTTTAGCGTTAAGCTAAAAAGGTAAATTAAATCAAAATCACCTTGAGAAGTTCGGAAGAACGGAATCCACCGAGCCACATGAAACATCTTTCTGCAGGTGTCTTCCACAGCCCAGAAAGTATGTGAAATACATCAGCCTTTGCACCTATGCTCTTCAACTTGTATAATTCATCATAATGTGACATGACACCTTCAACAAGAAGATGCAGTTCATTATCGCCCATTTGAGAATTTATAGCTGATCTTATGTCATTGATTAGTAGTTGATGATCATCGACCCAACGGGCATAGTCCATATCAAATGCTACCACACCTGAAAGTTTAAAATACTTCATCAGACACACTCACATTCTTAATTCTCATGATGCCGCCACATGGATTTAATTATCCATTGATCATCTATTTTGCTGCTTACCAAGAAACATTAGTTCTAAAGAAATGAACATCATAAATTGCAGTTAAAATATCTAAGTGATATAATTTCTATTTGAAAATATATATTAGACACAAACACCATGTTTCTACCACTATGAAGGAAATGAAGCTCAAGGTTTCTTCACTTCACCTGAATTACTGTTTCCAACAATTGAATGACCATGATCTGCCGTAACTCCGGTTGCAACAAATGCACCCTAGAGGGAAAAAACAATCCATGGAAAAATAATAATTATAATGACAACAAAATTATATTGAGTAAACACATCTTATCAAATGGAAATTTTTTAAATTGTTGGACCTGTTGACGTACTTGTTGAAGCTCTTGTTCTATTTGAGCAAGCCTAAGTCGACTGTTCTCCAATTGTTGCACATATGCCTATTCAAAACCAAAACATATAATATAAATTAGTCCAATGATGCTATATAGAGAAAGGGCCAATGAAATGTTTTATCAGTATTTGTGAGTTACAGCGTCTAACATAAAAGATAAAACAGTTCAGAATAGATGATCATTTATGAAAAAAGAAAGTATTATAAGAATCCTACATCAATCTTTGCATGTTAATTAGTTATAAAACCCTCTTACGCTTCACGTCTCAATTTTTCAGAAGGTTTCTTATTTAAGTATGCAAGGACTTATTAATATTAAGTTAACCCAAAAAAAGAACATGGAGCTGGATGATTAAGCTCTCTATTGAGAGGTAGGCTAAAAAGTAAAAACATTAAAGCAGAAGTTGGTTTAAATATAACACATAAAAACAAGAAACACACATTCACACAAGCCACATCATAAGTTAGGATCAAAGCAATTACCTTCTTCCTTAACCTACTTTTCCTTGCAGCCTCGCGATTCTGCATCAGCCGACGAAGAGTCTAAAAAAATGCAACCACATAAATAAATGTATCAGCAGCAAAAATGTAACATAAAATTTAAATTTGAATTGGATAACACAAAGTCACAATAAAAGTGTTAGAAAAAATCAACAACCTTGTGCTCTTCAGCTGGACCCTTAGTCTTGCACTGATCCTTGGATTCAACAACTACTAGAGCCCCATTCCCAACACCATTGCACCAAGACACGGTTGATAAACACTGGAAAATAAGGACATTACCACTCTTCATACATCAAATGTATACATGTATATTTTCTAATATTAAAGGCAATGAAAAAGCAAATTGAAAGTGTGGGAAAAGATCAAAGGATGAATGAGACGTACTTGGTTGTTTTTATCATCAGTGTCAACATCTTCTGTTGAAGTATCTTCTGTCTTTTGACTGTTATCTGCCATGCCTGAAGAAGAAGTTGAACCAATGTTCTATACAATACACAACATTGAATCAGATAAGGCTGTTAGTTTTACACAAAACTTAGAGAGAGAAAGAGAGAGAGAGAGATTATCACGGTGTTGAATGTTCCATACTGCAAGTTACTTGCCACAACAGTGACATTGTTAGACTTTGCACCAAACACATAGCCTGAATATGATAAAAAAAAAACAGTGAAATGAAAATATTGACAAAGAAGGAACTGTTATATTATATATATATATATATATATATATATATATAGAGAGAGAGAGAGAGAGAGAGAGCAACATGA
>Ga0228710_1009832_pt1 | contig 13077 bp, 5 predicted proteins | sample MedpolnodulmetaG_FD_177995 | JGI IMG/M metagenome (GOLD analysis project Ga0228710, IMG submission 177995) | Root nodule microbial communities from Medicago polymorpha collected in Santa Monica, California, United States - pink nodules | ecosystem: Host-associated > Plants > Roots > Nodule...
CCTAAACTTACGGATCCAGAGAGTTTTTCCATACCTTGTGTTATAGGATCTGAAACCATTAAGAAAGCCACATGTGATTTGGGAGAGAATGTCAGTTTGATGCCCTTGTCTCTTTGTGAAAGATTGAGTATAGGGTAGAGAAACCTCCTTCTAACTGTCAAGCCAATGACTTTAAACGAGCGCTTCGTGGGAGGCAACCCACGCATTTAATCGCTTTTTGTTTGTTTTCTTTTGTTTTAAGTTGTTTTGTAGGTAATTGTTCGAGCAAGATTCAAGAAAACAAAAAAAAATTTGAGCCCAAAATGCCAGAAGCCTGGCACGGCCCGTGCCTGCAGTGGCACGGCCGTGCCTGACCATGCCTTGCACACCCACAAAAACCAGAAGCTTGGCATGGCCGTGCCAGACCCCTAACCATCATATACCTAATTTTTATGTTCTCCCTTCTTCTTTCTTCTTTCTTAAACCTGAGTGGTGAGATAAGTTCTAACCCGAATTTGAGAGAAATATAAGATAGGACGGGGTATAATCATAGTGCCATACCAAGAGCATTCTTGGGCTTTGTGTACATATGATATAACCTTACTCGGTGGAGGCCTCACGGAAGGTAGTACTCTTGTTATCATGAGCATTCGTGTCAACGTTATTACTTTCAATGTGAATGTCTCACGCAGTCAAGGACTTTTAGTTACCTTTAACCCATCTTGGCCTTTTTAGGACGTAGTGCGGTGGCTAAACCAAGAACATTCTTGAATTTAGTTAATTCGCACTCAAACTAGACTTCCTTGTGAATGTTATTGGACTAGGAGCATTCCTATAAAACGATATATTCAAAAGGGGGTTGGAATTTGGGAACTTGGTAGAACCCTTGATAAAAGTACAATTGAAACCATAGTCCTTACCAAATGGCGTGTTTACCCTTGACTCCAACATTATGGACTTAACCTCACCATGTTTTCACCGTTTGTGTAGCATAATCATGCATACATGCATTCATTCATAAAAAACTTTTTTCTCATTAATATCGAAGGACTTAGATAAGTTCTTGTAAACATCAGAGATGTGGACCTTATAAAGAGGGACACCAAGGAATACAATTTCAAAAGTCTTAAACTAGACCTTAGCTTTGTTGGGGATTTTATCTTTGGCTTTTCTTTTGTTCTTAAAGGAACTGTTTGTAATATTTCAAATTATCGAATGAAACAATGTTCCTTATGATGTTTACAATTACTTTGACAAGTCCTTCAATAAAAAAATATGTGTCTGTTTTCGCATAAGCATCATGCACCATTTTTCATTTCATAGTCTCAATTTCGAGTCTCACAAATTTTTCTTTTCCATAAAAGGTCAACCCGTTTCAAAAGTGGTCCGACTGTCCTCGTCCAAAGCCAACTTACACCTACAACACTCGTGCAAACAAAAAAGAAAGAATGTATCGGAGGTAACAACACTCCAGGCCGAGTTAGAGAGACTCAATACCCTGGTGGCTTCACTGGTAGCTTCGTAGAATCAGTCGCAGTTCCAGCAAGGGCCCAAACCCCAACATCAACAGTAGCCTCGACAACAGGCTCTAAGGATGCAGTTTGACCCAATCCCAATGACATATGCGGAGCTACTTCCCATCTTGCTCAAGGAGAACCTTGTCCACACCAGAGCGCTTCCTCGGGTGCCTAACAAGTTGTCAGTTTGGTATCGATCTGACCTCTCATATGCCTTCCATTAAGGAGCACCTGACCATGACATCGAGCACAGTTTCTCTTTTTTCTTGAAGATTGAAGTCCAAAAGCTGATTGAAGCCAATATCTTGCTTTTCTTAGATTGAATTTGAACGTGCAAATTTAATCCACTGTTGGATTATATTACCTAGTGTTGTGACACATAGAGAGACTCAGTACCCTGGTGGCTTCACTGGTAGCTTCGTAGAATCAGTCGCAGTTCCAGCAAGGGCCCGAACCCCAACATCAACAATAGCCTCGACAACAGGCTCTAAGGATGCAGTTTGACCCAATCCCAATGACATATGCGGAGCTACTTCCCATCTTGCTCAAGGAGAACCTTGTCCACACCAGAGCGCTTCCTCGGGTGCCTAACAAGTTGTCAGTTTGGTATCGATCTGACCTCTCATATGCCTTCCATTAAGGAGCACCCGACCATGACATCGAGCACAATTTCTCTTTTTTCTTGAAGATTGAAGTCCAAAAGCTGATTGAAGCCAATATCTTGCTTTTCTTAGATTGAATTCGAACGTGCAAATTTAATCCACTGTTGGATTATATTACCTAGTGTTGTGACACATAGAGTGGATAGCCGCAATTGGGTCGCTTTTGATGTTCCTTCTACTACTCATATGTTCAAATAATGCCTTTGTTTGTTGTTTATTGGTTTTCAAAAAAAAAAAATCCTTTCGTCCCGCCCAAGACGAAAGTGAACTTGTGTAGGGATTTTTACCTCATGTATTTTCCATCATTAATAAAAAGGTTGTTTTGATCCCGACTTTGTTTTTTATTTTGTGCTTTTTCTGGAAAAATGGTAACACCGAAAATACCTAAAAAAATTACTTTCTTTAATCATTTCCAAATGCCTGCATACAATCATTCACTTTCTAAAATCAAACATCAATAAACCCGTTGGACACATTAACCTTATACTCTCTTTCGACTTTGATTTCCCTGAAGATGAAGAAAAGGAGAATGAAGAGATTCCCGACAAGATCTCTTGCATACTTGGGCATCTTAGCCGTCGAAGCTGCAAACAAAAATCAAGAAGATTGTCCAGAAAATGGCAGTCATTTACAAAGATTGGCATGAGATGTTACTGTTACCTTACATGGGTATCGTGCTTCAGTACACACTTCAACAGGGGAAGCCCCCCCTCCATCCCTTAGTATACAACTTGGAGATCGTGCCTCTCGTGGAGGTCGAAGTCCCGTCAATAGGAGTTCTGCTAAAGTCCAAGCTTGATTGAACTTAAAATGCATGACGACCTTGTACAACTATATCAAAAGAGGTTGAAACAAGCTTCCAACAAGAAGGTTCATCCCCGTGAAATTCAAGAAGGAGACTTTGTGCCCAAAAAGGTACTATCTTTTCAACCAGACTTCAGGGGCAAGTGAACGCCTAACTATGAAGGCCCATGTGCAATGACTCTTGTGACTACGGATGGTGACAAACTCACGCGTCCTATGAATGCCGGTGCAGTTAAGAAATACTCTGTCAAAAAATAACAGCTCGATAAGTCGCAAACCTGAAAAGGCGGCTTAGGCAAAAATGAGCGTCTCAGTGGACTCAAAACCCGAAAGGGCAGTCTAGGCAAAAGTTAGAGACCTGAACAAAAATGATTATCCTAATAAATTGAAAACCCGAAAGGGCGATCTATGCAAAAGTTAAGGATCATGATAAAGTAACTGCATCAGTCAGGCACCATCCATTTGGGGCACCTCAACTGTCATAGGACCTCCGATTTGAAGTATCTACAAATCAAAGACTCAGAACAGGGGCAATTCAAAGTTGTTAGGGAGATTAATGGTTATTGTGTTCAATGTACCTCCCCATTATATTCACCATTTTCCAAAAAAATTCAAAGATCCGTGGAGCCATGCCATTGGCAGGCCACCACTCAATTAATCAAATTTGAGCCTGTGCCCATTTATTTGGAACTCTCATTTATTCTATTTGCAAAATTTCTTCTATTTTTTATGGCAATACTTGAAGCAAAATTTTTCAAAATACAAAACTTCTTTTTTACATCCTTTGAAAAGTGTGAACAACAAACACACTCTCTTTGAACTCGTGAGTAGGTGAAGCATACATCAGCATCCGCCTCGAGAACGGTACACTCCGGAAGAGAAACATGGCTAAGCACTATAGAGAGGACCTCTGCTTTGAGCAAGATGCCGCACAATCCAGAAATACAAAAAAACTATACATAATAAAAAGAGCTCGCTAAGTTGAAAACCTGAAAAGGCGGCTTAGGCAATAGAGAGCGTCCCGGTGGACTGAAAACCCGAAAGGGCGGTCCATGGAAAAATTAGGGGCATAAAAAAGGAATATACTCCCGGTGGACTGAAAACCCGAATGGGCAGTCCAGGCAAAAGTTATGGATTGAAAAGAAACAAAAAGAAAAGAGGCTTGACGACTGAAGTGTGTCATTAAAATAACACTCTACGCCAGCTTACAAATGGCGACTTCTTCTAGACTTTTGACAATGGGTTTTCTACCCAGGAGGCATCAGTTGCTACCATGTGCCGGGTTTCATCTTGTTAATGGCTCGATTTGTTCACAATGATATCATCTCCAAGAAAGATTGCCGAATGTTGGTACTGCGATGTTGGTCCACTTTCAATCTTACCTGTCTTGTCTCGTTTCATCGAGTCACCTGTCATATACAATTTATACAGTCATACATCATGCATTCATTCATACATTAATACTTTCATATATACACACATTCATGCATACACATCATATACACAATATCAATTCATACATGGTTGCCTCAGTCACCCAGAGTCTTGTTTGGCTGTATCCTTTCAGTTCAGTCCTCACTCATCATTATGTCAAGTAGCAAGTTCTAACAAACGAACAACTTGTAATCATCATTTTCATCAAAAGTGTCATCCCAAGTGTGTCTAGTCAAGAGATGTCACTAGTCAATCATTTCAAGTGGTCAGTCCTAAACAATGGACAACTTGAGTTTACTTTTTATCATGTTTCAAGTGGTCAGTCCTAAACAATGGACAACTTGAGTTTACATTTTTATCATGTTTCAAGTGGTCAGTCCTAAACAATGGACAACTTGAATTTACATTTTATCATGTTTCAAGTGGTCAATCCTAAACAATGGACAACTCAAATTTAACTTTTTATCATGTTTCAAGTGGTCAGTCCTAAACAATGGACATCTTGAGTTTACCTTTTTTTTATCATGTTTCAAGTGGTCAGTCCTAAACAATTGACAACTTGAGTTTACCTTTTTATCATGTTTCAAGTGGTCAATCCTAAACAATGGACATCTTGAGTTTACCTTTTTATCATGTTTCAAGTGGCTTGTCCTAAACAATGGACAGCTTAAGTTCACATTTTTATTGTTTCAAGTGGCAAGTCCTAAACAATGGACAACTTGAGTTTACCTTTTTTATCATGTTTCAAGTGGTCAGTCCCAACTAACGGACAGCTTGAGTTTACCTTTTTATCATGTTTCAAGTGGCAAGTCCTAACAAACAGACATCTTGCATCTACCTTTTTATCTTTAATATATGCCAAGTGGCAAGTCCTAACAAATGGACAACTTGCATCTACCCTTTATCATAGGTCAAGTGACAAGTTCCAACAAACGGACAGCTTGAACCCTTTCAAAAGTGTCATCCCGAGCGTGTCTAGTCAAGAGATGTCACCAATCAATCATGTCAAGTGGTAAGTTCCAACAAACGAACAACTTGTAATCCTTATTTTTATTCCTGCACCCCCATATTCCTGTTTACACCCCCCAACATTTCTTTTTCCTTCTTTCTTTTCATGCATTTTTAATTCCTCTTGCATTTTTTATTTATTTCTTTCGCATTTTATTAGCTTAATTTTATTATATCATTCTGCATTTTTAATTTTGTCATTTAATTTTATTGCATAGATTTAGAATGTAACTAGGTCAATTGTACAAATACAAATGAGAAAAGTGTGTGTGCGTGTGTCCATTTTTTTTTACTGCTTTATATATATTGAAAAAATGCAAAAATATTAGGTTAGATTAAGAGATTTTGTGGTGATCCAACGTCACTATAAACTACAAAATTCTCAGGTTTTATTTTTATTGCTACGTTAGTTTTATTTTAAGTTTTAGTTAATATTAAAAACAACAAAAACATGCAAATAATCCAAAAAATCACATAAAAATTTTCATAATAAACCTTGATTTCTTAAATCAAGTGACCCCATTTTTATTTAATTTTCTTAATCAAACCCTAAATCTCTTAAACTAGTGGTAATTTGAACTTTTTTCCACTTTCTTTTAAAAAAATTAAAAGTTCAGTCGTGAATAAAAATAGTGAGTCAAAGTTACCCAAATAGCTTGACCTCTGAAAAATGACGCGACATAGTTGAACCGAGGCATAATAAAAATGGCACTATATGGGTTATATATTAGATTATAATGGATAAAAATGGACTTTAAATAAAATAGTAAAGGTAAAAATGAAAGAAAAAAATGATAAGATATAAATTATAAGCTCAAACACTATTTGAAAACAAAGTGTATTTTCTTTTCTAGAAGTTCTTTGAGTCTTTATCCGATGCCCTTTTCCAAATATTATATCACACTGGACTATTGAGCCTATCTCTAATTGGAGATCTTTTTTCATAGTAAAAAGAAAAGAATTGAGGCCTAAAGCCCTTACTTGAACCGTCTATCTCTTGGGTTGACCTTGACTCTAAAACACTTGTTAGCATTTTTTTAGATCGTTTCTTTTCCCATCCTATGTGTTTCATGTGCGTCCTATGCAGTTTGGATTATAGAATCCGAACGGCATAAAAACCCCATAATCCTCCAAAAACACGTTGACACATTTCCGGTAACAACCTTTTTTAATGCATCTTGGTTCATTTTTTGCCCATATACTTAACTACGGAAATAATGATAACAAGTGCTCTAAAGACATTTCTTAAGAAGTTTAAAATAAAATTTTATCTTAGAAATTATGCATTCAACATATTAAAACAACAAAATATATTTTATTATTGGCTAAAATATGGTACTCGTCCCTGCAAATATGCCTCGTTTAAGTTTTGATCCCTACAAAATTTTTTGTTTTTTAAAATAGTCCCTCCAGGGACTATTTTCAGAAACTAAAATTTTTGTAGGGACCTGTTTAAATAAACAAAATATTTTGCAGGGACCAAAAACTACAAAATGAGTCCAGTCATCATGTGCCACGTATGCATATCATCACAAAAATGGGGTCAGAGACTATTTTAAAAAACAAAAAATTTTGCAGGGACCAAAAACAAATTTTTTTTTTACAGGAACCAAAACTTAAACGAGGCATATTTGCAGGGACGAGTACCATATTTTAGCCTTTTTTATTTAAATTTCATCATAATGTAGTTACAACACTTGTTAACCTGACTTTTTTTTAAGCATCCATGTTCATTCTTTGCACAGATAATAATTACGGAAAGAGGAAAAGTTTGATCCAAGTATATATGACTCAAAAAATTGATTAACTCCAACGACAGCACTAAGGAGGAAAATTCAACATTACGTTCAAACTTCCATATAGTTCCATTATGTAATAAACGAAACGTACTGTATCAATTAATTCTTACTTTTAAAGAAAAAAATAAAAATATGTCACGTGTCAGTTATGTTCTTGACATGATAGTTGAGACGTTTATAAGAAAAGGGAAAATTATATCCTTGAAGTAATGTTACTTGTCACTTATTCATACATTAATAAATTGCATGGGTTACTATATCATGTATGTATTGATATAGATGATCCTTCTTCTAGACATGTAAGTTTAAATTATGCCCTCTTTCTCTCTCCATTTTCTTTCTCTAATGTTTGGGTATACATGATGCGAACATACCCAATATAGTGAGGAGTTGTTTGTTACGTGAGTTTTTCTTTATACAATGAAGCCAATCAAGTTTGAACTTATAACCTCGCATACTACGCAAATCCCTTGGCACTAGACCAATTCTAGTGGTTTTGAGTTTTTCTGCATATTTGAATTTTGATATAAATGATGATCTTTTGGATGCATAGTTATTAAATTATTGCTTTATTTTGACGAAATATTAAAAGAGTTTGTTAGGATACACCCACTAGTTTTTATGTGTGAGTGTTTTAGCAAAGATATAACTAAAAAGTTGTTAAATACACCTTAAGGTGAATGTTGCTAAAACACACCTTTTAAAAAAATAAGTGGATGTATGTTAGCAACTCTTATAGACATTTGTTATAATACACCCACTTATTTTTTAGAAGGTGTGTTTTAACAAGTTATAACCAAAAATTAGTTAAATACACCTTAAGGTGTAGCTTGCTAAAACACTCCTACATAAAAACTAGTGGGTGTGTTCTACCAAATTTCAATATTAAATTATTACTTACAAATTAGTTCTCAATTTTTTTTAACAGAGAAATTTCTAAAACATATTTAGAATAATGTAACAATTATACTGTTATAATTAAAAATACTCGTCTATTCGCACATTTTTGCTCCTTTTTTTTAGGGATGAAAAATGAGCGAAAATGTGTGAATACACGAGTCCTAAAAAAAAAAGAGCAAAAATGTGCGAATACATGAGTATTTTTAGTTATAATAGAAAATATATTAAAATAGAAAATATAGTATAAAGTTTTAGAAATTTATAATAAAATATATTTTATTTTTGATAGGAAAATCTTAGTAGTTAGTAACTTGTTATTAGTATATTACATTTTCTTGAGGATCGTTAGATCCATGAACTCTTTCTACGTCTAGCTCAAATCAGATTCCTTATTGAAAAGAATGTTAATGAAGTTTTTTTTATGAAGTTAAATTAGTCAATTGAAATTGATTTCGAAGATAATCAAATTTGAGATTTTGAGAGAAACATAATCCAAGGTCCCAAATCAACACCACCAAACCAACCCAAATGGGTCAAAGTGCTAGTGAAGTTATTATTCACATTCATGTAAAACTTATTAAGTCAATAAACTTGATCATTTAATTGTGCTTTACGAGCCTTCTTCTAGTTTATCCTCAACCTTGTTAATTGATGATCTAGGTGTGTCTTTTGTAAGGAAGTAGTGAAGAGACATTTTGAACAGAATATGGGGTCATTGGTTCGAGTCGTAGGTTTGTTGTCTTTTTGAAGTTTAACTTTCACTGTGCAGGTTTATCCATTGCATAAAGGCATAAACCCTTGCAAACATTTTTTTTGCCTTCAATAATTTCGAAGGACAACCGTTAGTAATTAGTTGTTAAACTAATACTTATGTTCGAGTTTGAACTCAGAACCTCCAACACTGTATCAGGTGATGATTAAGGCTGTTTATTTAAAATGTTGATTTTTTTCTTATTTGCAATTTTTCCTTTGAACAAGTTTATGTCTTTTAGGGGAAGATTATTTGAGAGTTATTTCCTCCAATCACATTTATAAGCAAAAAAATACTTTTTAGATTCATTGAATGAATCTAAAAAGTTATTTTTTATTTTTTATTATAGATATGACCGGAGAGAGTATTGCGAAGCCTATTGCTCTATTTATTTATTATTAAAAAACTAGCATTATTTTATAGTAGAGTTTTTTTTATTATTAATTACTAACGTTATGATGGGCACTACATATTTGTCTTTCCACTCCTTTTATTGTGTTACTGCATATAAATTACGAACAATAATTTTTATAAAATTTGAATTTTAATTAAAATTATAGGGATATATATTTTATACTTTCGTATTGTAACAAATTTTACTTATAATTTTCAATGAAACAGAAAATTAATCAATTATAACATAAAGTTTTATCTTTTTGAATGACACAAAATATATTGCATTCTTATATGAAAAATTATTGAAGGGAATAATTAGAAGTGAAAAAGTCACCCCAAAACCATGTATTATCTTTATATTTATAGTATAGATATAGACATTTAAATATAAGATAAATTATTAACTTTGTTAATGAGAACAACAATATAACATTATTATATCCCTAAAAAAAACCTTAGTATAGGAAAATTGTTTAAGGGTGTAATTGGATTAATGCAAAATTCAGCACAAATCTCATAGTCTCTTTATATAATATATAAAAGGGTTAAATATATTTTTGCTCCCAATAAATATGTCAACCTTTTGTTTTAGTCCCTCTAAAAAATTTCTTCAACTTTTAGTCCCTAAAAAATTTTCCATCTTCACTTTTGGTCCATCCTTTAAAGTAAACTAATATGTAGAAATAATATTTTTGAATAAAATTTTGCAAATTTTTTTTTATAATATTATAAGAATCTCTCCAAAAAAAAAGAGAATATTTTAACAAAATATGAATTGTTATAATTTTGATAGTTAAAAATTCATATTTAATTTGCGTTTTGTTAAAAAATTAAAAAAAATTCTATGATTTTTTTTCACAATATTCTACACATTTCTACATAATTTCATTAAAAAAAAATACAAAAATTTACTTAAAAATAGGGACCAAAAGTAATGATTGGAAATTTTATATGGACTAAAAATCAAAGAAATTTTTTAGAGAGACCAAAACGAAAATTTGGTATATTTATAGGGACCAAAAACATATTTAACTCTATAAAATATAGATATAGATATAGAAATATATATTTTTAAGGATATAATTGGAATAATGAAAAAGTAAATTCAAAATCCCCACTTATCTTTATATAGACATATAATGAAAAAGTTGGCTTAAAATCCCTATTTTCTTTATGTATAACATCGATGTAAGTTAAATTACACTATAAGTCCTTTAAGTTATTTAATCATAACAAATTCATCCTTTAAGTTTTTTTGTATCACTTACGTCCTTTAAGTTATTTAATTTTAACAAGTTAGACCTTTAAGTATTGTTTGTAACACTTAGGTCCTTTAAGTTATTTAATTGTAACTTTTAGATCCTGAATAACTTACATTTTTAAGATTTAAAATCCTTCAAATTGTTACGGTTAAATAATTAAAGGACCTCGTTGGTACGAAAGAAACTTAAAGGATCAACTTGTTACAACTATTTACTTAAAGGACCTAAGTGGTAAAAAAAACTTAAATGACCATTTTGTTACAATTTAATAACTTAAAAGACCTCTGGTGTAATTTAGCCTATCAATATATTTCTTTATTTAATACACAATCAATCAATTTTTAATTTCGTTAGAAGAAAATATTTTTATTTATTTTTGTAAAATATATTTGTATAATTTTATTTTTTTTATGAAAGGTCTCATTTCAATTTTCTCTTTAGGGCTGCAAATATGTTGGGTTGACCTTGTGTGGCGGATGTCAACGACGGTGCAAGTAAATGTATGTGGATGAAAAATCTTTCACATGAGAGGGGACATAATGAGTTAATGACTTAGACTTAAAGGGGAAAATTGTTGTAGTAAATGTGAGGTTGAAAGTCCCACTTTGTTTGAAAAATTGGAGGTTGAACACTTTAAAACCGTGAGGATTCATAAACTCAATATATTAAGGTTTTAAATTAATTAAATACGATATCTAACTCACCTGTGTGTGATTGTCTTAATCCAATATAGACCATCCTCGACCCTCCTCGTGATCACAACACATAATTCCCAAAATTAACTCTTATCAAATGAGTACTATATATATTTAATGAACTTGAAGTTTGCTATGCATATATCAAGAACAAATATCTCAAGAACAAAATAAAATAGAGCTCTAAGATGAAATCTTCACAAAAAATGGCAACACACTTTTTCCGATCTTTTCTCTTTGGACTTTTATGCATTGCGTTTGTCCTGGCTTCCGGTAAGAAAATCAACAAACAATATTCTTTCTTTAAAGGAAAGTTTTTGCTTAATTCAACAATTTGTTATAATCTTGTACATAGTTGTTAACATATATATATCTATAGCTTAAAACGAGTTTTGAAATTGTGAATTTTAATTTTGTAGCAGGACAAACACCACCAAGTTTGAACCCTTCAGGTGGTGTTGATTGCCTTGGTCCGGTGCCATGTGATCAATGCCCCCAAAGGTGCATCGGAGCAATATACTATACTTGCGGTCTACTCACTTGTTGTTGTTACTATTGAAATAAATTGCATTACATTATATATACTACTATTATAAATACTTATATACTTTTCTTAAGATCGAATAAACTAATTAATAGAAACATCTGCCATATTGTGATATCTGATCTCAGCAGATGAGAAAGTACGTGGAAAACTTGAAAGAAGAAGAAGGACCACTGAAACTTGAGAAAGTATTGTGTGATATCTGATCTAAACACAAGCTAGATTACGTAAGAGTTAATTTCCATGTACCAAATCAGTTGATATCCAATGAAAAATTACTATTTCACAATATCATTATACGTTGGTAACAATAATTTTATTTTTGTTGACAAATTTAGTAACAATGTTTAAAAACTAATGGCATGTTATAAAAAAAATTCGATTCTCATTAAATGTCACCAACGTTACCATGGGAGTTAGGTCTAGCCATATAAAGGACCCATGCAGATTCATTACAATCACATATTAGGACTATACTCCCACAACTTGATTAAAGAAAATTTGAATTTTAGCTAAAGGATTTATCTATGTTTAATATCTGACACGTCTCCACTGATATTATAGTCAGTAGAAAGAGATTATGTTGGGAAAAAAAAAGAGTTGCCAAATCAATAAGACCGACCCAATATTATTATTTTTTAGGTGAGACCTAAAACAAATTTTAATATACAAAAGCCTTTTTAATTTGCATATAAGGCCTTTTGGCTCTACTTCCCCCTTCATCTAAAATGGTTTCTATATCCCACCTTCAATGCCAAACCCATTATGCCAAAAACATCTATCTATATGTAATGGTTGCATTGCATCTCAGATCCATTTGATATTTAAATGCCAACCACAACATAAATGGAAAAGAATTCTTTTCCAACTAGAAGAAACATGTTAATCATATCACTAATATAGAAAGCAAGGACTGTAATTCTAGAACGTTAGTTTTAAGATGTTTTATGTGATGTTTCAACACCAGACGCATAAATACGAATGTTGAGTTTAATGTTTAAACATCGTACTTAACTAACATAAAATACGTAAAAGTAAAGACAAGAAAGTAAAAGGCCTAGGAGAATTGTTAACCCAGTTCGGTGACAAACACACCTACCTCCGTGCTTCAAAGCTTAGGAGTAGCTACAACTTACAACTCAATAAATCAGTCATATGCTTGCATCAAGTGAAGGTGAGAAAAACACAAGAATGGGGGGTGGGGGGGTTGAATTGTGTTAGCTTTTTCTTCGTTTTCTCCTACTGAAATCACAGTTCAGAAGCAGATAGATTCCAGCTTCTGAAGTGATGTTCAGAATCTAAATGCAGCGGATAAAAACAGAGAGA
>Ga0228710_1009834_pt1 | contig 13077 bp, 12 predicted proteins | sample MedpolnodulmetaG_FD_177995 | JGI IMG/M metagenome (GOLD analysis project Ga0228710, IMG submission 177995) | Root nodule microbial communities from Medicago polymorpha collected in Santa Monica, California, United States - pink nodules | ecosystem: Host-associated > Plants > Roots > Nodule...
CGCCGGCAAAGCCGAACAGGATCACCAGGGTGTTGAGGTTATATTCAAACCTCCATTTCGGAGTTGCGACCATCTTTTCGGTTTCCTGTGTTTCAGACAATCCCCTGCCCTCGTAGTGTGATGCGAGTTACTGCTGCGCTTCGCCGTGGCGGACGCATTCCGCTTTCGTCCAAACCGCCGCCGCGCAGATGCCGACGACGGTCCGGTCTATCTTCCGCTGATCTGCCGGTGTCGCGCCGCGCGCGCCGATCAGATCAGTGCCCACCACCCGGCGCAGTCCGTCGGCACTTGCCGGCGCCGAAGTCCCACATCCCTGGAGGGCAAAGGTCAAAGCGAGAGCGGACATCGTCCGCAGTGCGGCCAGCTTCATTGTTCTGCCTTTCAATGGAGGTTCTGACGTCGTCGCCGCCCTGCCGGTAAATCCAAGCAACGACGGCGGCAACGATGGCGAGAGCGGCTGCGGCCGCGATGAGGCGAGGAGTGGTGAACATCACGCCATCCCCTCTACCTGCTTGGCGACCGCCTTCCGATCGGCGTTCTTGCGCCAGTAGAGAAAGCCGGCAATGCCTGCGAATGCGACGAGGATCAGGAGGAGGTTTTGCCACGGTATGCCACCGATCGCGGTGAGCAGCGAAGCGCCACCGCCGATGACAGACGGGGTGATGACCTCCTTCGACTTCCACCACGGCGCATCGAGGCTCGGCGGTGTTACAGGAACCGGTACCGGCTTCTCCTCGGTCACCGGCGCGGCTTTGACCTCCGGCCGGGCCGCTTCGCCGGGGGTGAGAGCTACAAGCGCCGTGTGCATCGCAGCGCGCGTTTTCGGTCCGACGTCGCCGTCCACCTGCAGGCGCTGGTCAGCCTGGAACTGAAGGACGTTGTCGGCGCGATAGCCGAACAGGACGAGCGAGATCCTGGCGAGCCGGTCAAACCGATCGGCCAAGCCGTTCTTGCCGCCATTGATCTTCTTGGTGATGGTCTCGGCGTCGCCCTCGTCGGCCCAGCGGTTCAGATCCCGGGTGTCCCAGTAGAACAGAGGCACTAGGCCTTCCCAAGGATCGGTGTTGACCGCATCCGGATCCTTGACGAAATCGGGGCAGTCGAGACCAGCGGCGCGACACCAGTCGCGGAACTGGCGATAGTTGTGCTTGCCGGTCAGCTGCATGCCGGTGCGGCCGCGGTAGAGATGGCCGTCGCCATCCTTCTCCGGCGTGTTGCCAAGATCGGTGCGGGTGTCGTAGCGCTGCTGCGCCGGCGTCGGGCCCCAGATCTCGCGATCGTAGCGGAAGTCGCCGCTCTCATGCATGAGCTGGGCGAAATACTGCGCGAGCCGGTGCGGCCGATTCATGCCGAAGCGGTCGCCGTACTTGTCCAGCGCCACGAGCACGGACGCGAGGTTGCTCTCGTTCACCTTGCCCTTTGCGGCAGCGCGAACGATCTGAGCGGTGATAGCGCTCATTCGTTTCTCCTGATTTCGTTGGGGAATGCTCGGCGGGCTAAGCCACACTGGTTAATGGCGGCCGGCGATGGTCCGGCTTAAAGTGACATTGGTCGCTCTAGCCCCTCGCAGGCGGCCGGGAGGCTCGTGACCGGCCGCAGCCCTTGACGGGCCTCGCCATTGATCCACATCAATGGAAATGGGACTTGGACATGGACGATAGCGAAACGAAAAGCACCGGCCCAATCGAGCCGGCTTCCGACCCCGCCGAGATCGCGGCACAGTGCGCCGCTTCAAATCTTTTGGACGTTGCGGCGCAGCTTGCCGGCCTCGCCGAGGATCTCAAAACTCTAGCGGCAAGACCGATCGAGCCAATCCCATTAGCCGCGCTGGACCCCTTTTAACTATTTGATTCCTCTGGTTACTCAGTCCCATTACCAGTCACGTGGTGGAACTTTTCCCTCGCAGCACCCGTTGAGACGAATTGGCTCTCAAACGAAAGCGAACACCGCCATGAATGCGCAGAAGGCAGGAATGGCCCGGTTGTTTTTGGCGGCGCCAGATCTGCGTGCTAGCGCGTGGATGATGAACAGCTCCGTATTTCTGAAGCTCTGCGTGGCTTACGAGCATGCGTGTCTGCGCCGAGACGGCCTTCGATGCGCCGCCGAGAAAGACGACGAGGCCCTGATTGGATGCGAAGCTGAGTGCAGAAGCCTAGAAGCTGCCGCCATCACTTACATACGGACACAGCGGCAATTCTCCGGCCTTCGCTGAAAGTGACGTCTTCAGCGAAGCAACGCCACGACAAGCAACGCGACAAAAGCGACGGCGGCGACAGTTGCGATCCATTCTATGACCTTGACGCGTTCGGCAGTGCGCATCGCACTCCTCCTTCGGTGCGCCCCTGAAAACGAAACGTTCCGCAACAAAGATGGTTGCTCTCATCCCCGAACATGAGCTCGAGGGCGACGGGAAGGTTGCCCGAGCAATGCGGTCTCCTAGTTGTTGGAACTTAAACCGCAGCGAGTAGGCTGGCGTTGCTATTGCCCATCAGGTCCTATAGGTTCCGCCGCGATCATCAGGGGGTGAGGATGACTTCAGAATTTATAGCGCGGTTGGCTCGAAAGCTCGGCGTTGCGACACGGGCTGATTTGCGCGCCATGAAAGACCAAATGCGCGCTACGCAAGACGAGATGCGCGCGATGCAGACTCGGATGGATGATGCACGGGCTGAGATGCAGCGGTCGCGCGCAGAGGTGATTGCTCTGCACGAACTGCAGATGCTTGCGACATCCCATTTTTATAACCTGTGGGGCGATGATAATCAGCGCAATTCGACGAACAAGGCCCTTACAGAATTGTTCTTCGGCCTTGTTAGAATCACACAGCCGAAACTCTTTATTGAGGCAGGCGCGAAGATGGCGGACACTTCGATAAGAGTTCGCAGCATCTTGCCAGATGCCAGGATCGTTGCTTTTGAGGCCAGCCCTGAAAACCATGCACTTTATTTCAAGACGGTGCAGCACGAAAAGCATCGCGTCGAATATCTGCACTACGCCCTAAGTGACCGAGAAGGCACGATTGACTTCAACATTCGCGTGGCGGCCAAAGGCGAGCCCGTGCCACAGAACTCCGGCGCCAACAGCATTCTCGTCAGGTCCGAGCCGAGCACCGAATACAAGAAGGTCGCGGTGCCAACCAAGCCCCTCGACGATTTCTTCTCCGATGCCGACACATGCGCGCTGTGGGTCGATGTTGAGGGCGCGAGCAAACAGGTCTTGACCGGCGCGTCCAAGACGCTGTCGAAGGCGCTCGTCGCCATCGTCGAGGTCGAAGACTACGAAATATGGGAAGGCCAGTGGAGAGCGGCCAAGGTGATCGAAACAATGATGGATGCAGGCCTCGTCCCGATCGCCAGAGACTTTGAGTTCAAGGGCCAGTACAACATCGTGTTTCTGCGCAAAGATGTGTTCGCCACCAGCCGCGAAATCCGGCAGAACATTGAATTCTTCTACAGCACATTGGTGAAACGATGAACCGAGACAAGACCAAAGACCTCAGCGAAACCGATGCCAAGGAGGAGCTTTTGAAGCTCTCCGAGGCATGCGAGACAGCATCGCTCGAGGAAATGCGGAAGATCGTTGCAACTGCCCTCCGCATCCTTTCGGATCAAATCCACACTGACTATTAGCCCCCATGATCAAGGTACCGTCTGGTCCGGTCTTGCCTTAAAGCCAAACCAGCCTTTGGCGCGGCCCAATCCGGACCCGACGCCCAATTCCGCTGATGCCGCGGAGGATGAGGTGAATAGGACACAATATACAGAACTAGCACCGTGGATCGCGATAATTGTCCTCTATCTTGTTACCCTCCCCATCCTGTGGGCCTACGCCCTAGACACCGCTATCCGGGATCAGCTCGTTTATGCTGGTCAGACCCTGCCAATTGAAACGTCCATTCCAAAGTCTGAGGCGAGCCACGCAGATCCCTACCGTGAACGGGAGGTGATGGCCCAGATCACCGCGGCAAACGCCGCTTATGGCAGCATGGTGATCTCCAAATGGGCGCTGTTCGCATCGGTCGTCGGCGGCTTGGTGGCCGCTGCAGGCGCCTATTACGTCAAGCGCACCTTCGATCAGACAAACAGGGCCCTGCAACACGCGGAGAAGTCCGCGTCAGCAGCGTGGGAGGCAGTCGAGCAGACAAGGAAGACAAACCAGATTGCCGAACGCGCCATGCTCCTCGATCAGCGGCCGTGGATTACCATCCAGCTCGAAAGCGTGACGATCCGGAACGTCAGCAAAGCCACGACCGTGATCGACATCGCCGCCACGGTCGAGAACATCGGCCGATCGCCGGCCCTGGAGCGCCAGTCCGTCAGCCTCGCAACACGGCTGCCCATTTGGCCTCCAGAGCGCGACAAGTACTGGAGAGAGTGGGGCGGGGTCGATTACCAAAGCATCATTCCGCATGGCGCAGGCGGAAAGTTCCGCTACACCTCAAGCTTTACCTTGCAGGCCCACCATCAGGATCCGGAGCCAAGCCGTTTCGTGCTTCTAAGGATCGGCGTTCTATACGCGATGAATGGCAGCGCCGAGCTCTTCGAGACACTTGTCGCCTTCGACCTGATCCTCACAGACGACCGTCTCGCGCAAGGCGTGCCTGGAGCATATTCGGAGGGTTTCGAAATCAAACACAAGCCCGGTCAGGGCTGGATGACTTAAACGGTTCCGAGGTGTCACCCATCGGTGGATCCTGTCTTCGAGCAAGAACCGGGCTTGATGCGCTCCTTAGACCGTGATCCCCAGATGCGCGAGCACGTTGCGCATTTGCACGCCGATTGTCGCCAACTCCGCGTCGTCAATGTAGCGGTCGTACATCGCGACCGCCGCAATGTCGCATTCACCTTGCCAGGACAAGCTATAGGAACTGCCGATGCGGAAATCGCCTGCGGCAAGCACACGCGCCTGTGAGACGAAGTTGGCGACCGCTGCCGTAGCCGCTGTCAAATTGTCCCGCTGCGCCCGATCTGTGCGAACGCGGGAGGCGACGAGACTCCAGCCTGTAAGAGTGGTCGCTATACTCGTGCCAGCGGATGTTACGGCTGTGTTTGTCCCGTCAGTGTAGCGGGAGCCGCTCATCGTCGCGAGCGAGGGGCTCGAATTGCTGTAGATGCTCGCCCCGGAAAGACTACTTGCATCATAACCTGCTCTTGAGCCTGATCCGAAATTGCTGACAAACATCGGTGAATGCGCTTGGTCTGCCATCGTATCCGTTGATTTGAGCGCAACAATGTGCGTGAGCGCTTCAGTGTCCTCGATTTTGGTTTGGAAGAAGCTTTGCCCGCCCTTGAAACGCAAAAACGCACCTTGGTCCGATGGCGTGCCGAAAACCTCGGCGTCAACTCCGCCGAGCGCCAGGTTTCTGGCCGAGGCGCGGACGCCGCGATTGAAGAACCACAGCCCTTTCAGGCCGCTTTCGACGGCCGCGTTGAAGCCAACTGCCGACGCCGAGAAATCGGCGCCGGGTACGAGAATATTGGTACCCATGTAATTTTCTCCTTGGGGGAATGAGAGATTAGAGAGCGCCTTGCGCCACGGCCGCGGCAGCCGCCGCGAGCACTTCGGAGACGCGCGCAATATTGAAGGACGACAGGTGCACCGTGTCGGAGAGGCTTGCCGTCTGAATGCCGACATCAGAGGTCGAGCCAGTGTCGAGCGCAAATCCCACTTCCTGAGAAGCCATCGCCCATGTCGGCAACAGTCGGATGTCTACGTCTGCCTGCTCGCGGACGAATTTGATTTGGCGCGACAGCACCTCGACGTATTCGCTCCACACTGTATCGCGGTCACTTGAGCGTGAAACCGGGGGGAACCAGATGACGATCTTCGTTCCCGGCCGCGCCGCTTGAATCTGCCCGCACATGATGGTGAGCCCATCGGTGATCGCCGGCCCGAGATCCGGTGAATTGAGGTCGCGGATGTCGTTGGTGCCAAGGCCGATGAATACGACGTGGGGATCGGCGAGCGTAAACCGATCGAGGTAGAAGTCGAAATCGAACACATTCCCGTTGCGCACGACCGACGGATCGTCGCCGCCGGCCGCTACACGGAGGAACGGGTTTTTCGTCTGCTTCGTCGCTTTGTCGGACGCGAGATAGGTTGCCTCATCACCGGGCGTGACGATGGAAACACGGTCCGTCACGGCATAGGTGAAGTCACCAAACTCCCAGCCCTCGCGGCCTTCGCCGAGCGGTCCCGTCACATCCGATGAAATTTGTCCGATCCCTGCCCCGTTCAGAGTGCCGACGAAGGTGAGCGTGTAGCCCTTGGCGGCGGCTGCGGCGTTCATGCGTGCCGCCATCTGCCGGTTCGTTATGCTGTCGCCGATCATCAACACCCTCGCAGTGTTAAGCGATCCCGGTGCAACGGGAGGTGTCACGACGGACATTGTCGCCTGATGCCGTATGTCCGGGTTCACCTCGTCCAGCCGCGTTTGGAGGTAGACGGTGCCACCGCATTTCGTGAGGTCGACCACGAGCTCGTCATCACCGAGCCTGCTATAGGAGGCGCGCGATCCATCCGTTGCCGCCTCGCTGTAAAGCGATGCCCGCACACGGGAAATGTCACTGCGCGCCGGCAGAATGTTGCGCGTATAGAGATGCGTCTCCGCGCCATCGAAGGCGACGAGGTGGCCGCCGATCAGCGGTGAAGCGTCGAACCCGGAATTGAAGCCCTCACCCTCGCCGCCAGAAACGCCAGGCGCGCGAAACTCTGTTGCCGTCAAGGACAGAGCCTTGAAGCCGAACTCATCCTGAACGGCCAGCAGCTCAGCGGAGCTGCGCGTATCGCCAATCTCAAAGCTTCTCTCTGGCGGGTTCTGCCGCAGCGAACCGTCCGTTTGAAGCTGCATGCCGACGAAACCGAGATTGTCATGGAAGCTCGCCGCCACCTGCGCGACCTTGGAGACGAGAAGGTCACCAACGCGCTGCCACCCAGCCGGCGACGTGCTCCATGCATATTCTCCCTCGTTCGCGACCGTGCCGCCGACGACCGGATCGGTATGCGTGCCGGCATCTGGTCCCGCAACCCGCCCCGCCTGGCCGTTCGTCGTTCCGACGATTGCCGCCAGCGCCGTCCATGTTCCCTTTTGCACCAGGCCTGCCGAGGCGGCCTCGGCGATTAGCTCAACCTCGTTTATCTGCATCTGCAGGTCGGCCGCCGTATTGGCGATCTTCTTATCGATGACTGGCCCGATAGAGCGGATCGTGCTCTTGTCAGGCTCGACTGGATCTGACGCTGGTCCGTCCGGCCAAGCAACTGCGAAGGCATCCCTGATTTCATCTGCCATGAAGCACTCCATGAAGGATCGACCCGGCGCGCGGCCGAGGTCGATAAGGCTTTAGATTTTTGGTTTGATCAGACGATCGTCACAGTGACGGGGCCCGAATAAGGGCCTTCGACGTCCGAGCCGTTGAGCGGGACCGCATAGTAGTCCCAGACACCTTGTGGTGCGCAGCTCGGGGTTTCTGGGTAGAGGATGACATTGTCCACCGAACCCGCGAACGTCGAGCTTTCATTGAAACCGGCAGAGACGTTACCCGTCAGCGATGTCATCGATCCGCGATACGTGCCGTTCGCGGTCCGCGCGACACCGTTGACGACCGTTCCGCCATTAAACCTCGTGAAGACGCTCCCTGCCGCCAGGTCGAGGACGTCGAACTGATATCGGAAAACCGTCCCCGCTGGGGTCAGTGTCACCGTTTGAAGAAGCGAGTTGGCGCTTCCTGCGGCGTGCGTTGCCTTGCCGCTGGCAATCGTCCAACCCGCCCCCTTGGACCACACCGAATCCGCGTCAAAGCCGCTGTTGGCGAAAAGGTTGGCCCTGGTATCGTCGCCGTCCGTGAACGAATAGCTTGCCGACGGCCCTACTGCGCGCGTGCCGGCCAGGGTTGCAGTATCTGGATCGAACGCAGAGCCGGAAGGCACCCGATATATCTCGACGGATCGGACGTGAGAGTCGTTGCCGGTCGAGAAAGAGAACGCCGCATTGCCGAGCCGCGGCGCAGATCCGGTAAGGGTGAATGATGTGAGCAAAGCCGGAGGTGTCGGATCGGATGTCGAAGTGACCGTTTCGCTCACGGACCAGTTTGAGTACCGCCTGTTTGACGCGATGAACGCAGCCTGCACATCCAGAACCTGATCAACAGGGACATTCCCTGTCGAAAGGTCGATGTATCCGCCCGATGGCTCCGCGTTTGGATTCGGTTGCTCAACCCACGCGCCAGGGGTCCCGAGGCCGTCCGCATTGGCTACCCTGTAGCGTACGACCGGCGTGAAACTGCCGTCCTCAGGATCGATAATGACCACACGGATATAGACGCTGCCCCCGTTTGCCTTGGCCTGGATCAGATTGATGACAGGCGTCGGAATGTCCGAAGCGTTCGCCGCCGGCGGTACTGGCGGCTGCTGCCCCTCCTCCGTTGCCGGGTTCCAGTCATCGATCCCGTCGGGATGCTCGATGAAGTCCATTGTAAAGCCGCCCTTCGTGAGGGCCACGATGGAGCGGCGGTTCTCAACGAGCTTCCCGTCGAGCTTAAGCAGCCGTTTCGGTGTCTCCAGCCGGACCCACCGAGCATAGACCGCATTGATGCCGGAAAGTCGGACGTCGAGGCTGCCCTTGACCTCCTGGCGCTGGCGCAGCCAGTCACGCTTGCCGAGGCGCCGTGCTTGCCGCCACTGGTGGCACCACTCGTAACTCCCTTCCATGGTGAGGACGCGGCCGGCGGCGATCTGCGCGTCTGTGTCCTCGAAGAAGTCGGTGTCGCAGCTCGTATAATTCGTCGCCGGATAGGTGAACTTCGGCACGAGCCGGTTGCACTCGTCCTCGAAAAGAACTCCGTACTGGACGTTGTGGCCGATGATATCGGCGTCGGTCAGCGTGGCCGTCCTGCTTTCGCGGAATTTGCCGACGGTCAGGATGCGGGCGCCGTCACCGCGAGCGACGAGGTGACCGTCGCACGTTGCCAAGATCGCGTTCAGGCCGGATTTAGGACCGTTCTCGGTCGTATCCCAGCCGTTGCACTCGTAACGCTTCTCAGTGCCGCCGCCATTGAGCGCCACGAGCTCGTCGCAGATGTCGGCCTCCTCCTTCCAGAGGTCGATAACCGGCAGGAGAGCCTTCTGGTAATCGAGGCCGAATCCGAACTCGTTGAAGCAGAGATGCCAAGCCAAGATGACGGCCGAGTTGCGCGTCCACGTCCAAGTGCTCTGATCTGACGGATCCTGAGCCGGGTCGCGGAAATCCCAACAGTAGGCGCCGTCGATCTCCACCGAAGGAGATGGGGCGCCATACGGGAAAGCCGTCTGCTGATCCTGCGCGTCTGCATTATGCGCCCGCATCGCGAGCGAGGCCTGTCCGTCTCCGCGATGATCGTTGGTCCAGATGCCGTCCGCGCCGAGTGCGGAGACGAGCTCGGCATAGGGCGTTTCAGGGTTCGCGCCGAGGCGCGTGTACAGCCTGACGTTCGCGGAACCCGCGCCGTACCTGCCACCCGTCGTTAAAGGCGTGACGACATTATCGACGACCGTCACCTCGTCATCGTTCAGGTAGAACCGGTTGAAGGACTTAATTCGGTGGCCGGCGATGGCCTGCACCGAATAGAGGTTGGAACCCTTCGCCTCCCACATCATGCGGGCGCCGGCGACGCGGGTGCGGCCGACAGCATAGATGCGGAACGGTATCGCCTGGTTGAGCGGCGCCCTGCCATCTTCCGGCTTCGGGGGCTTCGGTGCTTGCGCGAGGAGCGCCTGCAGACCGATAGAGATGGCGGTGGTCGCAATCGCCGACGCGATCGACGCGTAAGTAATCGTGGTGGCGCCGATGGCGAAACCGCCGGTACCAAGGACGGCAGTGAAGATCGGCGTGAAGATCGGATCAAACAGAACTTCGCTGTAGAGCGACGTCGTGCAACCCAGACCATAGCGCTGCAGCATCATGCGGTGATGGAAACTCATACGCTCAGGTCTCCATCCGGCGCGCGCCAGGCTGCAACGTGATCAAGTTTCTTGGCGATGACACCGGACGGCGCCAGCAGAGCCCAGAGCGGTCCGAAACGGATCGCGCAGACTTCCTTGACCCCAGCCATGCCGGCAGGAGCGAGCACAACGCCGACATCACCGTCTTGCAGACACACGGTGCGTACAAAGCCGAGCGGCTCAAGTGCGTGCGCAGCGAAGGATACGAGGCCGCCGGCCTGCGCCAGGATGTCGTGAGCGCCTTCCGCCGTGCTGTATGTGCCGCGATAGGCCTCCGCAGGATCGACGCCGACGCTCTCGCACAGCCAAGTCCCGCAGAAGGTCGTGCAATCATCGCCAGCAACCCCGCCCCACCGGAACTGGTGTGGCAGGGCAAGAAATTCTTGCAAGGTCATGGCTATCCTTGGAAATTCGGCCAGACCGGCTGAACGCCCCTGGCAAGCCGGCTGACGCCGTCGCAAAACTTGTCGGTCAGCGATATCGCCTTCTGATGAGGTGTTGACCAGACAGAGCGGGCGCCCCGGGACCGGGTTGCCTCGCCGGTCACCACGGCGAGCGAAAGCGTGATGCTTGGGCTATCACCCTCCTCAACTGGCGGGCTCACCTCTCCCGTATGTGACGCGGTCCCGGTCCAGATCGGGATAATGCTGCTCATCGGCTGGAAATACCGATCGAGCGTAGTCAACCCCATTTGGACGGCGGCGCCGCGCACCGGCGGCAAGCTGTCGAGCATCTTTGCCGATGTCGTCGGGTCGAGTCCGGAAAGAGTGAACTCGACGCTGTCGGCTGTGCCGTTGACCAGTATCTCGAGCGTTGGCACGCCGATTAGACGGCCGCCGCCGAGATAGACGGTTCCTGTTGGGTCAATGCTGTCGAAATTGGCCGGGATGTCGTTGATCCCGAACCAGAGATGCAAAGCAGGATCCGTATCGACCCTGAGGAAGATGCCTAACTGATGGCTGCCGCGCATCTCCTCGACGATGCTCGAGGGTACGAATTCCATCAGAACGCCTCCGTAAACTGAAGCGTCGGCCGCGAATGATACCAGCCCTCATAATCCCAGGGCAGCGTGAAGCCGCGAGGGAACTTCATGACGCACATCGGCCGCGCCAGCTCGACACGCGTCCCGGCGGTCACCGCCTCTCGCAACGGAGGAGCGATAGCAAGCGTGTAGACCGGGTTGGTTTCGTTAGTCTTAGAGATGACCTCCCAGTACCGATAGGCACGCCACCCTTTGGTCGGGTGATAGATCGAGAACCAATCGGACCAGCGCAGCGGCCGGGCAGCGCCATAGACGCGCATTTTCAGGATGCCGGCGCCGAGTGCCGCCGCTTCTGTCACTTCGCCGTAGACGGTCGCCTGACTGTATCCGGAGCCATCAGAGAAAAACGAACCGTCAGAATGTGGAATGCCCTTGATGCTCGGGCGCTTCTTGCCGTCGATGACCGGAAACGGTCCGATGCCGTCATTGATGATGGGGACGTTGAAGAAGCGATAGCCGCCGTTCCCACGTGCCCCGAGCCAGTTGATGACCTCGTGCCGCTCTGTGTCTTCAGCCTGCAGGACGCACCGCTCATAGACGGCAGTGACGATACCGCCGCCGCTGGTCTCGATGCTAATCGACTCCCCGATACCATTGACGCCGCCGTCGATCGCCGACCCGGGATTGTCGAAACTCGCCCGGGTCGGCCGTAGATACATGATCGGCACAGTCGGCTGGTTGATGTAGACTGCCATCCATCAGCCTTTCTGCGCTACAAATCGCTTCTGCGTTTCCCCGAAGCCGACGCGGCGCTGCTGCTCGTTATACTGAGACAGAGCCTGCCCAACTCCCTGCCGCACAAGGGCGCGGACGTGCTCATCACCGTTTGCACCGATGACGTTGACATTGAGGTTCGCCGGAGCGTTGGAACGCTGGTTGTTGTTGTCGTTCAAGGATTGCATGAGCTTGTGATTGCTCATGACGCCCGATCCCTGCGGCAGGTTTACGAGCTCCGGACCGCGCTCGCCGACGACCGACAAGCCACCGGGGGCATAGTTCGTGCCGTTGGCGAAAAGGCCGATCCCGCCGCTGAGCATCGCCGAGGCGAATTGGCCCGAACCGGAGAATAGACCCATACCGTACTTGGTCAGGCTGCTCAGGATGCCCGAACCGCCGCCGTTGCCCATGAGGGCTTGCGGAATGCTGGCGAGTGTCTGACCGAGACCGCCGGCACCCTGCCCTAGCTCGCTCAGCCCCTTGACCGTTTCCCTTGATGCTTCGCCGAGCTTGGTGATCGCATCCACGGCACTGTCGCCTCCGGAATAGGTCCCGATGCCCTCGAAGTTGCCGATGCCAGCCTTCTTGGCGCCATACCATGCTCCCCAGCCACTCTTCCTGGCTTCGTCAAGCGCGAAGTCGATGCCCGCCGGGCCAGCCGACGCATCGGCCGGATCAAGGCCCGTCTGGGCCATAAACTTGTTGCCGAGACCGCCGCCCTTGTAGAGCTGGAATGGCCCGAACGACGGTTCGCGCACTCCATTCTTGACGTAGTTCGACTGGAGGTTCCAACTATTGAGACCGCCTTCAGACTTGGCTACTCGCAGCGCGATGTCGGGATCTATTCCCCGAGCAGCGGCCGCCTTTGCAATATAGCTTGCGATCTCGGTCGTCGGAGGCAGCGCGCCTCGGGTGACGGCACCAACCGGAGCGGCAAAGGTCTTGTTATCGTTTGCGCCAAGAAATGACCCGAACGTTGTGGTCGCGTTGAACCCAGCAGACACGGCGCCGTCACCCGCCTTGGAACCGCCCGTCAGCCAGCTCGCTGCAGCGGTACCGAGTTGATCGAAGATGGCGCTCCAAGCCTTCTCGCTGGCCTTCTGCGCCGCGTTCAAAGCCGACTTGACGATTGCATCGCCGATCTTGCCGCCGTTCGCCCATGCCTCCTGGTGAATGCCGTCGAAGAAGCCCTTGAAGGCATCCTTCGCTTCATCACGGCGCAGGCCTTGGCGAACTGCGTTGGCCTCAGGGGAATTCAGGTCCTCATTGAAGCCGTAGCGGGTGAGCGTGGTGGCTACCTGCCGATCGATGGCGCTGCGTTCCGCCTGACGCTCCTGAAACGA
>Ga0228710_1009838_pt1 | contig 13074 bp, 3 predicted proteins | sample MedpolnodulmetaG_FD_177995 | JGI IMG/M metagenome (GOLD analysis project Ga0228710, IMG submission 177995) | Root nodule microbial communities from Medicago polymorpha collected in Santa Monica, California, United States - pink nodules | ecosystem: Host-associated > Plants > Roots > Nodule...
GGGATTTGTTAGCCTGTAGTTTCGACAGACTCAATTAATGCAGTCAATGACAGTTGACCTTTATTCTTTCAAGAATTAAAGTTGTTATCTTTAGCATGAAGATTTCGACATAGTCTGGGACCTAGCATTTTAAAGAGTTTAAGAGCTTTGAAGTTCAACGAGAGGTAATTCATAGAGAGGAATGGTAAAAGCCAAGCAGTTGATGTCGAAAGGAAAATAATTCAAATTCAAAAGCAGCATTTTCTTATTGAGACGTGGAGAGCTGGCTGTTTCCGTGGAAGACCTTTAGTTTTTAGTAGTTTGGGTCTTTGCAGTTATTTTTACTATGTATGAATAGTTGTTTTTCAGATGAAAAAGGGGTGATAGATCGTTTATAGAATTCTAACACTCGAAGTACCAACGTCTAGAGAAAAGAGTCACATAGTGTATGTAATCTGATTTATTGTACCACATTTACATTAATGCAATGCAATTTACACTTTCTTTATGTTTCTGCGTTTAAACATTTAAGTCTTTTTTACTTGCATTTTCTTTACTAGTTCATGTCGAAAGGCGGTTATCTTCATAACAAGGCAGTTTTATTCATCTTGTTCATAAAGCAACCTATGAATATGATGAACATTCAATAAGTTTCTGGAAAATCATTGCACAACATGTCCTATGATTTCTTGTTTGATCCTGCTTGTAATAACCAAAACCATCCCTCTTGTTTACCAAAAACACCGGTAAACAAGCACATGAAAAGTTCTTTTTTTTTTTAAATCACTAACACCATTGCAATTCCTTTTTTAATTATATCAGTTCCTTTTCATTATTATTTTTCCTTTCAATTACCATATAACATTTCCTATTCATTATTATTTTTTTCTTTCGATTACCACATTCCAGTTTCCTTTTCTACTAAGTCTCAAAACCCTATTCCCTACCCCAAATACTCAATTATCCAATTTTACCCTTATTTTTACAACCTAATTTGAATTTTCTCCTCTCACTCACAATAAAATCATATCGAGCTCATCATGTCCATATGGTAAAGACTGAAAACAAACATTTCAAAGGAGAGACAATAACGTTGAATTGATTAAATGAATATATTCAATGAAATTTTAGTATTAAAAACAAAACATTCTACTTCAATTTGCAGTTTCAGTTGGCAATACACTCACAACTTTAATTGTGTTTACTTATATATAATAGCCCAAATTCAATTGGGTAGTTCCAAATCAAGTAGGAAATGTTACACTTGTATTTGAGTATGCCATTTTTAATGTGGATTTTATGTGGGCTACTACGGTAGAATTAATCAAGGAAAAAATATCTATAAAAGTCTAGGATGTTATGCCTCCTTGAAAAAATTAAACATTGTGATGTCAAAGCGCATACCTTCGATGTACAGTGACACTACCGTATTAATCTTCGGCATTTCTTATACTTAAATATCTATAAATTAAAAAAAATGCGGTGATAGGACCATTCTCTATACAATTTTTTGTCGACATTGGTCTATGGTATGTGAGTTTGAAACCTATTTCATTTTTTTAAAAGTCTCTTTGAATTTGGCTATTGTAGATAATGTATATATTTTTCAATTGTTAATATACTATTTTTAGTGTTGATATGTTTTCGAAGAAATATTTATTTATTGTAACATCTATTAACTCATAAGACCCGTGCGTCACACGGGTCGGCAGACTATTTATATTAGAAAAGGTTAACTTGTGCCCTTAGGGCACAAATTAAGAAATCAAAAATAGAAATTAAATCTTGGAAATTGTGCATTCTTAATTTCAAAAGCTTTAAATTTTATCTTTTTAACTTGTGTATTAATTGATTAATTCTTTTTTTTAACTTTTTAACTTGAGTGCTTAGGGCATAAATTAATATGACCCATATTTAATAAGGTGTTTTATATTACTGTTGTTATGTGGAGTTGGGAACATAGTTGAGTTTTTAGTTAATACTATTGATTTCTATAAGAAAATATTTTTGAAAATAAAATAATAGTTAGTAATCAATACCACGTTAATTTATATATAAATATACTTGTTTTAAAGACCAATCAAATTATAAATTCTCTAAAGCATCAATGAGAAGCCACTTAATGTAATGTCGTTTCATATATCCTAAACTATTTTTAATATCAACATGCATCAAATAATATATTTGAATAAGAAGGTGGAAGAAATTTTGCAACTACAAATTTTACACCAAAATGATTTTTTACATAAAAATTCATACAAATCGTTCAAGATGTGCATAACTATGTTGTCACGCCTATTGTTATTTATTTGTACCAATAACTTTGTTATATATGTTTCATCTACTTTTTATTTTAAATTTCTAAGTACTATTAGCAAAGGTTGAAAAGTCAGTTAAAAAATTATGAATTTTAAAACTCATGAAGGTTTTTACGTTACCCTTTTAGTAAGAATGCTAAAGATACAAATATAACACGTTGATTTACTTAAGAAACATTTAATTATAAAAGTTCTAATTTTAACTATGTTTTTTACAAACCCTTAAGAGCTAGATGTATTTAACTATTATTAGCACAACAACATATATTTTTTATACACTATGAATCAAATCATGTTCTATGTTATATTTCTTACCCGACCATTCTCTATACAATTTTCTATCGACATTGGTCTATGGAATGTGAGTTTGAAACTTATACCATATTTTTAAAAGTCTCTTTGAATTTGGATAATGTGGATAAATGTATATATTTTTCAATTGTTAATATACTATTTTTAGCATTGATATGTTTTCGAAGAAATATTTATTTATTGTAACATATATTAGCACATAAGACCCGTTTGTCGCACGGTCGGCGGTCTAGTTATATTAGAAAAGGTTAACATGTTCTCTTAGGGCACAAATTAAGAAATCAAAAGAAGAAATGAAATCTTGGGAATTGTGTATTCTTAATTTTGAAAACTTTAAATTTTCTCTTTTTAACTTGTGTATTTATTGATTAATTCCTTTTTTAACTTTTTAACTTGTGTGCTTAGGGCACAAATTAATATGACCCATATTTAATAAGGTGTTTTGCATGATTGTTGTTCTGTGGAGTTGGGAACATAGTTTAGTTTATATATAAATATACTTGTTTTAAGTATCAATCAAATTTTACACTCGCTAAAGCATCAATAAGAAGCCACTTAATGTAATGTCGTTTCATATATCCTAAACTATTTTTTAATATCAACATGAATCAAATAATACATTTGAATAAGAATGTGGAAGAAATTTTACAACTACACATTTTACACCAAAATGATATTTTACATAAAAATTCATACAAATCGTTCAAGTTGTGCAGAACTATGCCACGCCTATTGTTATTTATTTGTACCAATAATTTTTTTATATATGTTTCATCTACTTTTGATTTTAAATTTCTAAGTACTATTAGCAAAGGTTGAATAGTCAGTTAAATAATTATGAATTTTAAAACTTATGAAGATTTTTACGTTACCCCTTTAGTAAGAATGCTAACGGTACAAACATAACACGTTGATTTACTAAAGAAACATTTAATAATAAAAATTCTAATTTTAACTATGTTTTTTTTACAAATCCTTAAGATCTAAATGTATTTAACTATTATTAGCACAACAACATATGTGCTTTATACACTATAAAGTGATCAAATCATGTTCTATGTTATATTTCTTACATACAAAGAGAATAAAATATGGCAAAAACACTCAAGTTTGTTAATTATATGATTTTCATTCTTTCCATATTTCTTGTTGTAAAGAATGTTGATGGTAATGATGATATCCTCCAATCGACCAGCTCACCACGTAAGTAATTCTTTTTGAGGAATGCTAGCAACACACATTCTAACACACACTTTTCAACACACTCTCTTTAATTGGTTAAAATTCACATGGGTCCCACCAAATCATGTGGGTCCCATATAAATTTGGTGGGTTCCATGTGAATTTTAACCAATCAAAGAGAGTGTGTTGAAAAGTGTGTGTTAGAATGTGTGTTGCTAGCATTTCTCATTCTTTTTTCATGCTTTTTAATTTTCCTTATGTAACTTGTAGTCTATATGGAATTAAGAACTAGCTTTATATAATAACAAGATAAACAATGATAAATTTTCAATTCAACATTGAACAAGAAATTCACACTTGAATTATTATTAAACAATCAATTATTAGTACACTATATAATCAACAAAACCAATAACAATATCAAACTAAACCTAAACTTAAGAAATAAAACTCTATAAGAAGAACCAAAGTTATTTGATATATGATGAATAAACCAGAAGGATAATGTAAAATATGTATAGTGATTGAACAATCAACTAGGTTTTCAATTTAATTTTTAGTCAATTCATGAAGGTGGGGAAAACACAAGGGAGAATTTAACTATGTTGGCTTTTTCTGAAAATCTTTCTAAATGTTAAAACAAAACAGAACAATCAAGACAATAAGATATATATATATATATAGAGAGAGAGAGAGAGAGAGAGAGAGAAGACAAGCAATTATTGCAGTTCCCTCCACAATATGAGGTTAGTATAGTCCATGTGTACTTCTAACGGACTTTTCAGTGTAATCACACAAGATTACAATTACTTAGACACACAAGTCTATGATTTCCTTGCCTCACACAAGAGTGGTAAATTTGTATGTGTTTACTCTTTGTACTCAAAGAGTGGTAAACTAAACTTAAAGTTCAAGTGACTTATGATACTTAAGAAATTCTAAGATATAAAGTTTGTAAGATTTTTTTAAGTATTTGTGCAGTTTCAAATTTGAGAGAGTTTTTCCACTTGTAAAATATATTAAGTTTTTTTTTTTTTTTAAACTACCCAATCCTTATATAGGAGAGAATGAGATAGTCATTGTTTGAAGAGTTCCAGTGCATAAAAACGTCCTTGAGAAGCTCTGATCAATTTTGAATACTTTGTCTCTAATGAATAATTCCATTTTATATTACTAAAGGGAGCTTTTGCTTCTTTGGGAATGATCTGCTACATTCTCTTTGCCTTTGAAGTTCTTTGTTTGTTTTTACACGTGGTCGACAAACAATACTATCAAAACTTGAAAGCGACGTTTCTTCAAAAGAAGAAAAGTCTCCCAAACAACCGAAGTTTCTATAAGATCTTGTTCTACCAGAACTTGATCTTATTAAAGTCTTCAAGGCTTGATGCAAGTTTGCTCAGAGCCTCGAGTTTTTGTTGACATTTCTCCAAATCATGTTATAAGTATTCAGAAGTCTTCTTAACTCCTCTGGAGAACCAAAATTCTTTCCTTTGCGTTCATAGCTTGACGTTTTAGAACCAATAACTTTACTTTGAAGTCAGAATTTAATTCTATAATCATGTACACTTGAACGCACATTAGAGTACCCAATTATTATTTCATACATTATCATCTTAAAAACCTTAGAGACACTGTTCTAAAACCCATTTTGGTTTAACAATTCAATTAGTAAGCATGTGAATCAATTGACGTAATTTATCAATTACCATATATCAAATTATATTGCAAGAAATAAATTGAAAGGGAGAAGAGAACACCTATTTGTAGAGGTTCCATAAATCATCCTCGCTATGGGGCACATCCTCTCTTTATGGAAGAAAATGTATATTCTATGGGCTTCCACTAGAATGTTGAAAGTGTCTACAAGAGTCAATTACAAGGGTTCCTTGAAATTGAAATTGAAATTACAAGAGTCAATTAAAAGGGCTTCCACCTGATTTGTGTATCAACCCAATTCTAAATCTTCTACTATAAGTAACCACTCCAAAGTCTCCAATCTTCAAACCACCTTGAAATTGGATAATCCCAAGGTCTTTGAATCTCAAGCTTGAAAAACAATCCTTTGATCAAGAAATCTTGTTTTCTATTGTCTCACTTCGATCCCCTTGAACTCTGATTGTTTGAGAAACAACCCCCATAATTACCTTTGGAGGTGAAAAGTACATTCTTTTTTTTTTCTGTAGATCTGATGGAAGAATTGGCAATGGCACCAAATTGTAACAAGTAATAAAGTAGTAAGTTATCGTCTCAATAGAGAATGTTATTCAACTTAAAAACTAACGAAATTTATTTAAGTAAACCTAATAGAAAAGATTAATGGGTATGCAGGTTTTTTAATTGTCCTGCACAATACGAGATAATGTTGTTTAATTAAGAAGTTTGATTGTCCTCTACATTTTTTATTGGAATTAACTCATTTTATTATTAGGGGTCATGTTAACTTGTGTCCTTAGGTCACATGTTAAACATTAATTTCATTCCATTAATGGTAAGAATTTAATAAAAAAAGTTAATATTAAACATTTTGATCAATAAATAAACACAATTTCCAATAAATAATTTCTATTAATGGAATTCTTAACATGTGCCCTAAGGGCACAAGTTACCATTTCCCTATTATTAGTTTATGAGTTTCCTTGATTCAAGAGAGTAAGACATGACCCCGTAATGTAACGGGGGGAAGTTCGAGTATTTGTGTCGCAAAAATGTTATACTTGCAAAGTTCACCTAAAGATGAATCATATTCCTAACAATCGTAGTCATGTTTAATTTAAAAGAGATTAATTTGAAATAAGCAATTTACTACTGTTCTTTTTCGGGCACTGATAATATAATTAAGTAAGTGCACCAAATCATACTCAAGTAATAATACAGTAAGTTATCGTCTCCAAATGGATTGTCATTCAACTTGTTAATTAGCAGAACTTATCAGAAAAAAATAAATAAAAGAAAAGATTGAGAGTGGTTACATGGTTTTAATTGTACTGCCCAATGCGAGATTATGTTTGGTTTGATTCACAAGTGTAACGGTGACTAAAGAATTCTTGAATCCCTCCTCCTTCGTTGTTGGAATTAACTCGATTAGTTATTAGTTTATGCTTGCCTTATTGGATTTAAGAAAGTAAAACATAACCCCGTGATGAATCGGTGCAAGTTTATTTCAATATCCTCGCAATTTAACCAGTTACAATTGCGGGATTCCCTTAAGAAGAGTTATATCCCTAAATCCATACTTACATTCAATTAATTTAGAAACTAAGCAATTCACGACTGTCTTGTTCCAATGGAATTCAGGTCCTCAATCCTACTTAACACCATCTAGAGTTATGGTATAGAAATGAACATATACAAATTAAATCTTACTTTAGATCATAAATTGAATAAAAAAAACTTTATTATAGTCAACCAAACAAGAAGGATTTCTTCGTGGAATCTAATCCAAAGAGGATGATGGATATCCTCTGCCTTGAAGCTCCAGATGTTTGACTGTTGCCATGTACCACTAGCTTTCTGGATGAATAAAAGAGTGTGCAATGGTCTCTATTTATAGTGCATCATTACTTTGGGGTTAAGAGAAGAAAAATAGGGGTTTTGAACCAAACATGTTGAAAAACAAGCAACAAGCACTCTTTGACCATGTACCATGCGCATAGCCCATGATTAGGGGCGCATGGGCGCTTCTAGCAGCCCCTCATGTGCGAATTTTGTAGTTTTTTTTTCCTTTTCACGCGTTCTTTCGTGTTTCAATACCTTGGAATTTGAAATGAATTTTCTTCACTTTGTATCGTCTTCAAATACCTTTTAAGAACAATTGATCTTCAATCTTCATACCCTCGATCCTTCACTTGGTGTCTTGTTTTACTAATATACATGATTTCTCACTAAAAAGACACAAAACACCTATGGCAAAAACAATACAAAAAGTTAATCAAACCATTGACAACTTCTCTAAATGACTTCTAATTTTCCTTCAAATACAAAGAAAATAACTAAAGATATACCTAAAAATATTATATGTTATTCCATCATCACAAACCAAACTTAAACTGTTGCTTGTCCTCAAGCAACAAAATGGCAAGAAGTTGGAATTTACATGAATTTGATGATGGAACATACCTTTTTGGAGATGGTGCTCAAATTGTTACTCTTTCCACTTTCAGTCTTCCCTAACTTACCAGTTTTATGAAAGTGGGACAATCTTGGAGAAGATAATATTACTTTCAACCATTTACAATTTCAAAATACATGTATGTACCTCCTAAATCTAGTGGGGTTGGTCAAGAAATTTGCCGCACTCCAGTCATCGTGTGATTGTACCTTGTTAAGAGATTGAAGCAATTCTAAAATACATATTACCACAGACACATAATGCAATGTCCATGTGTAGAGATATTTTTATGCAATGGAATGACATAAGAGATATTGAAGACCTCAAATTAAAGGGGGCCTTACAATTGTAGCTAAACTAAACAAAAACAATATTTCAACAATTAAAGGAGATAACACAAATATCTTCAAACTTAGTTGAACCAAGGAGCAAACTACATTGTACACAATATTTTATCTTATTTTAATAACATTATTGTATTTTTTTTTTCATTCCAGTATTTGATAAATGTAGAACTGATACTGACTGTCCAATAAGCGGGTTACAATTGCTTAGGTGGATGTGCATTAACAATGAATGTGAATTTCATCATGTGAGACCACGCAATGTTTAAGTAGGAGACCCAATTGTATACACTAAGACCCAGTTATGACACTAAGGAAAGAGTGAGTTCTTACGTTACTAAAAAAACTATGCAATACATCTTATAGTTTTCATTTAGTTATTATATTTCCACCAAGTAATTTTATTTTTTGTTAATTTTTCTTTTGCAATTTCATTAATCTTGAAGTTATGTCTTTGTACTCCAAAATGTTGGTAATGAAATCAAATATGACGTTAGATAATATTATAGTTATATTTTTTTTCTTCTCTCTTAATTTTGAATGTATAGTCATGACCTCCAATTCAAGCCTATCATATTTTCTTTCTAGCTCTACTATCTATCAATATATCTTCAATGGTATGTAGAACAATATTTCTTTTACTTCTAATAATTCAATTTATATTTCTCTAAAATAGAGTCTGAGTTAATTTATTTATTCTAATAAGAAATTATTGGTTCTAGGGATTGTTTCAAATATATGAAATTTGGAACTTTATTCATCCAACTTATGCAAACTTCTTTAGGGAAACGGATTTAGAGTTAGATGTGGTTGGGGTTTGGAGATGGATCTAAGTTTTTGTTTTTAGAGCTTAGGTTTTATGTGAATATTTTATGCTTATGCTATTATTTTTTAAAAGTTTGAAGTTATATAAAATATTTATGAATGCGAGGTAAAGATTGTTCATATGGTTAGGCTAATGGCACATCACAGAGTCTCGAGAGATATATATGTTGGCTTATAACTAACAATGGAATATCGAGTTTCATCAATGGGACGTCAAGGTTAACTTACTCTTTGTACTCTACATTAAAAAGTTGGTTTATAATAACATGAGTAATGAAGAAATATAACGGGGTTACAAGATCTTTAGTTAAGAATTGGTATTAAGTCCTATTGGATATCACCTACAATGTTTAACATATGTACAAGGTCCAAAATATATGGTTGAAGATAGTTCATAAGTCATAACAATCTTTTGTCTAAAACAACTTACTATGTAGCTAATAGTGCAATTATCATTCTTAAGATCTTTTACTGCATTAATGTAAGTGTTAAAAACTATATAAAATATTTACTTCAGAATGAATTATACCTTTGATCTCGCAAAAAAGATAGCAATGGCAGTCTTTGTTTTTTCATTTGATGTGGATGTTGTGCGTTGGAAAAAGTCTATCCCACACTCTAATAATATCATCTTTTATTTTTTTTTTGAGTAAAAGAGAAAAAAATGAGGGAAGTAGAGACGATCAATAATATCTAGGCTTATTTGATCAAATAGTCCCCTAATTAATTTCAAGTTTTCATTTTGATCCCACAATTAATAAAATGTGCGTTTTGGTCCCTCACTTTTTCCTCCATTTGTCAAATAAATCATGGCTGTTAAGTTTAACCCCACAAATGTCTATGGTGGACCAACCTTAAGAGTAGTCTACCATAGATCTTATTAATTTTTTTTAATTTAAACCGTTTGAACTATTTTTTTAAAAGGATGACCATTAGATTATGCAGGTGTATTTTATTTTACAGTGAGTCAACAACACCTAATTATTTCTCCCTTTCTTCATCTTCTTCCTCACTCTTCTTCATCATAGTCATATCTTTTTCACCAACGTTAATGAACAAAGATCCAGAAGAGAGAAAAAAAACCCATAATTTCTTCCTCTCTTTACAAAACCTACTAACCATCATATTCATCACCTAAGCCACATTCTTCCCTAACCAAATCCCACAACTCACAAACAGCATCAAACCCACCTTCCATGTCAACAACAATCAACAGCTTGTACAAATCAACTTTCTGTCCATCATCAAACATTGCAAAAACACAACAATCAAATCCAACAAAAAAATGAAAGTCTCAAAACAACACAAATTCAATGGCGGTTGGACTGTTATTGGCTAGCTTGGGTTATCTGTTTTGCTTAAAGGGAGCTGTTATTGTTTGTATTGTTTATGTGCAGCTGTTCCTTGGTTCTGTTATTGCTGTTTTTTCGGTACTGTAGGTGATGGGGGAGGCCTGTGTTTTGTGCTTGTAGGTGATGGAATATATGCTGTTATATAAAAAAAAAAAAACACACACACAAAGCAATGTCATATAACAAAACTTCAACAACAAAAACATGGCTATCTTCTACTCAAACCGCAACTTCGTAAAACATCAACAACCCTGTCAAGCATTTCATATAGAAACCCTAGAAACAATTAACCAAGTTCAAAATCATCCATTCTTTAAAAAAAAAATTAAAATTATTATTAACCAAGTTCAAACTTTTTTTGTTACGGATTATCAATGAAATTGAGTTCATGGGTGTGAAATTAACACCTATTAAGAAAATGGGTCAAGCTTAAAATTGGATTTTCGTGACAAAATTCAAAAGGGTTAAGATCTGATACTAGCTAGTTTTTTTTTTTTGTTTGAAACGAAGCTTGTTTGAAATGGATTATTTTGATAAAAAAAAAATAAAAAAAGAAGATAGATGTGCAAATTGAAAAAAAAAAAGTGATGTATTTATGGATTTTTTTTTAATGAATGTTGTTGAAGATTATGTGAAGATGATGACGAAGTTTGAGGGAAGAAGATGAAGAAAGGAAGAAATAATTTGGTGTTGTTGACTCACTGTAAGATAAAATACATCTACGTAATCCAATGGTCATTCTTTTAAAAAAAATAGATTAAACGGTTTAAATTAAAAAATTAATAAGGTCTATGGTGGACTACTCTTAAGGTTGGTCCACCATAGACATTTGGGGTTAAACTGAACAGCTAGAATTTATTTGGCAAACAGAGGAAAAGGTGAGGGACCAAAACATACGTTTTATTAATTGTGGGACCAAAATGAAAACTTGAAATTAATCGGGGGACCATTGGATCAAATAAGCCTAATATCTATCTACAACAATAGTGATATTTTGATTACTTAGGCTTTGTTTTGGGAGTTTTGAGGTGAGGTGAGGGGAGGGGAGGGGAAGGGAAGGCTTTAGGGGGTGAAAAATATGAGGGAAAATGAAAAAATCTTTCAATTTTTTAAAATAGTAGTTTTTTAAAGAATGATAAATTAATGCTATGATTACTATATTTTTAATTTTAAAAATATTATATTAATGCTATGATTACTATATTTTTAATTTTAAAAATATTATAGAATAATGTTATTTATCGTGAGTAATCATTTCAAGACAACCTTTCGAAAACGAGTACACTGGCTAATAAATCTTAATTTGCATCCTCTTTTTATCTACAATTTTTAATAGAGTTGTATTCCATTGTATTTGACAATTCAATTTAACATTCAAATGAACCAAAATGTTGTGTGCAACACGAGCGTGGGAATGGACATGAAACGTGTAATTCATTCACTTTGCAAACAGTACACCACATTTGATTATAACATCAAATCATAGACACGGAAACATTCAATATGTTAAAAACAAGAGGATGTGTATAGTGGTATGATATTTTTTTGACACAAATTGCATAATGTGTTGGTTGAATATAGACTCATGATATTCACAAAGATATTTTATCGCGATTAGTAGCAGCACTCATATTATAATAACATAGATTAAATTCGAGTAATTCATATAAACCCTCCAAAATCCCCCAAAACCCTCCTTGAATATTATTTTTGAGTTTTCCCAAATGAGGAGAGTTTTGTATTATGAAGAAAAGTTAACCCCCCAAAACCATCCCTTTCCATTTTCTTCTATTTCTTCCACTTGCTCGTTCCTTTTTTTTCAAGTCTTTCCTTCCCTTCTCCTCCAATCTCGTAAGCAAAGCTTTAGTCTCTCCAACTTTTTCTGCGATCGGTTCCATCATTTCATCTATGTGATATCCTAAATCTCAAAATAATATTTTTTATTTTTATCATCTAATAATGACGTTCCTTATGAATAATTATACAAAATCACTTGACGCATCAGAGTTACCAACCCATAGTAAAATCCATTAACTATATCGAAGTCATAATGTACGAGAGTAAAATCTTCTCTAATTGAAAATTTAAATAAGTTAGGTAACATAAAGAATAATAATCCTAACTCGGTGTCACTATTAGAGTGGGAGTTACAAAAATAAAAGGATACTAGCATGTACACCCGTGCCAAGCACGAGTTAGAATTCCGTCAAACTTAAGGGAGATAATATTGCAACGTAGCAAAAGTCAGTTAAAGTTCAACATTAGATGAAAGAGTGCAGGTAGAACATCAAAAGAGTGAAAAACTCATACTTAAGCCTTAAAGTTTTGGATGAAGCTGTGGTCTCATTTTCACTGTGTTGTTGCCATTTATCCGATGTGTTGATCCACATTAATGTTGGCTCCTCCAGAAAGTCCAACTGTGTTGTTGCCATTTCTCCGGACGGCTATGCAGGGGGGCCTTCTGACCTCACGCTTTTATCTCGCTTTGGTGGACATGTGGCATGTAGGATATGAGTCAATGCCGATTTAAGTATATTTTAATGTTTATTTTACTTCTTTTACTATTTATACAACTTATTCTAATTATTATTTTACTTATTTAATGTTAGAATTAAAATTTATGTTAGAATATATTTAATGTTTATTTTACTTAT
>Ga0228710_1009840_pt1 | contig 13072 bp, 10 predicted proteins | sample MedpolnodulmetaG_FD_177995 | JGI IMG/M metagenome (GOLD analysis project Ga0228710, IMG submission 177995) | Root nodule microbial communities from Medicago polymorpha collected in Santa Monica, California, United States - pink nodules | ecosystem: Host-associated > Plants > Roots > Nodule...
CGAAGCACACTTCCCTTCCCTTCCAGCTGCATGGCTGGTGGCTTAGCCCGTTCACCATATTGGGCATAGGCTAATAGTTTCTTTCTTTTGTTCATCTTTTTTGTCTTTGGTTCCCTTTGTAAATATTGTTGAGACCTTGTCGTTTTTCCTTGGCACCCCTTGTGCTAGGAATAACGCTTTTATGTGGTAATATATTTCATTTTAGCCTCTTCAAAAAAAAAAAGAATGAACTCAATTGATATGCACAATCAAATCTTAATGCAAACCCCCATTTAATATCGTAAAAATGTTTATAATTTAAAATAGTTACTTCCTCTATTTCAAATTATATATCATTCTAGCAAATTTGATTTATTCTAAAGTATATGTTACTTTACAAGCAATCATTAATGTTAATTTTTCTATTATACCCCTTACTATTTTTTACTTTATCTTTTTCCAATGTTTTTAAAATATTATCCATATCATTAATAAAAGATATTTTTATAAAATAACTCACAATTACTTTTTTTATATAACATTAATTAAAGTGAAATTCTAAAATGACGTTTAATTTGTAACGGATGGAGTATTTCACGGCGAACTAGTAGCATGCAGCAGCAAGGTGAAGAGGAGATAAGAGAGAGAGAGAAGGAGTGAGTGTTTGACCGGAGTGGCATTGACTCTGCCTAACCAAAAACACATGATGATCCAATCAAGGCAAAACATGAAGTCGTGTTCTTCAATCTCCATGAATATGCTTATGCTAGCTCAATTAAGGTTATGGTGAGTGGCTCCCACGGTTGTGTGACATTGTGGTGGTGACATTGGTGACATTGGTCAACCACAATATCACATGTGGCTTCTTCTTTTTCTTTCACAATGTTTTTTTGTTGTTTTGTACACTTGTAACATTGTGGTTGGTAATGTCACCAATGTCACCAGCCACAATGTCACGTAAGTATTATCCATTTGAGATACTACACGAGTACTGTCGTCGTTAGGTAGGCACTCACATAAGAGAAATGATATATGTATGACTAATTTATGACAATTTTTATGACAACTTTCTTTTTCATAATTATATTATGTTTTTATTTTCTCTCTCTCTATTGTTTTGGTTTTGCATCCATGTCTACTTTTCTTTGTAAATCTATGGTTGTCCCAAAGTATTCATGAAAATAATTGTTCAAATAACACACCTCCTCTATTGTTTTGGTTTTGCGTCTGTGTCTACTTTTCTTTGTAAATCTATGGTTGTCTCAAAAGTTGTCAGAAAAATAATTGTTCAAATAACACACCTCCTGAAGTAAACATAAGCAAAGGGCGATGTTCTCTTTGCTGGGGTTTGAGACTTGGGAGCTAATAATGGAAAGGTTAACGAGTTTCCTCGGGGCTCTCTTTAAGGACCTTTAATAATAAGATTTTATGAAAATTCGTGTATTTAATGCATTGAAACTTGTAATATTTAATTTTTTTAAAGAACATTTTTCTAAATTTGAAATGTTTAAATAGTACCTCAGAGACACTCTTTAACAAGACCCAACTAATAAAGATTTATGATGTTAATGGATCCATTTAACAATGCCAAAAAACTAATTTATAGTTTATAAATGATATTTTATAAGCCAGTATGATAAAAAATTATGTTTGATTAACGTCATTTTAACATGAGTTTATAGTTTATTTCATGAGGTTAAAATTTACTTTCCTATTTTATATAGTGATTGAACTTATAGTTTATATAACTTATCATTTTTTTTCTTTCAATTTTACCCTTATTATTTTATTTAAAATTTATTTTTTACACTTATAATTTAAAATAAAACATATAGTTACTTAATAATCCCTTGGTCCAAAATTTTATGTCGTTTTGGAAAGAAAATCTCAAATCATATGTCGTTTCACAATACCAACGAAACATTAACATAACTTTTCCTATTATACCATTAACTAGTTATTACTCTTCGCTTCTTTCAATTCTTTAATTTATCTTTCTCTATCATTTATTAAGGATAATGCAAAATAATTCATAATATCTCTTTCACATATTAATTATATTTCTTAACATGTACCAAATGGGTAAAACATAATATAATTTAAGACGGAGTGAGTAATATTTTCCGTTGTTTTTTCATAGATACTAGCAACAAAATTCTGTAGTTCACTACCAAGCCTAATTACTTTCTGACTTATGAATATTATATTTAATATTAAATTAAATTAAATAATATTACAAGTTAAAATTGACATATTTTGTCAAAATAAAATAAAAATTGATATATGGGCTTGAGCCCGGTATTAAATCTCTAATAAGCCGCCATAAAAAATTATATATAAGAATGAATCCTTGATTGTTGTGTGAGCAAAAGTAGCCGCAAACAAAACAGAAAAAGAGTCGCAGTAAGTAAGTAGGGTAAAGCACATCGCCAGCGCGAGCGGGAATTAGAAAAAGTTACACCTGTGGTGGAAGTAAGTTCAACAAACATACTCTCTTTTGTTGAAATTGAAATTTTAGTATGTTATTTTCATTGCTCAATTAATCATTTTGATGTTTTTTTTTTTTGTCTCTTTTCTTATCTAGTAGATGACTCTTATTTCCATCCACTACTATTTAAAATTGAAGAAATTTTGACCCATCAGATTTCGTAGTTTTTTATTCCTCTTAAAATGAAATAATGACTTTTGCACTTTAAAATTTGAGTTGTTTGGTCCTATTTGTTTATTTAAGCTTTGATGCAATTATTCTTGATTGTACAAGAAATAAAAAATCGAACGAGTTATAGTCATTTGCTTATGTGATGTGATCTCATAGTAGAAGTTGGGACTGAATCACATTATGCAGTTTTATTCTCTTATAATGAAAGAGTGGCTGTAAAACTTGAGTTGTTTTGTCTTATTTGTTTATTTACCCTTTTATTGCTTTTATTCTTGATTGCACAAGAAATAGAAAATCGATGAGTTATAAATATCATTTGTGCGATCTAATTTCATCATAGAAGTTTAAACCATATCAAATTTTTGTAGTTTTTTTTTTATATATTCTCTTACAGTGAAAATGATCACTTTAAAACTTGAGTTGTCCTGAAAATCGAATGAGTTCTATATATTCATCTCTATGATAAGGGGTCATCATAGAAGTTTGACTCAAACCGGATTCCATGTTGTTTTATTCTCTTACAATGAAATGCGTTTTGTACTTTACAAATTTGAGTTGTCTTATCATATTTGCGTATTTACCCTTTTACTTCTATTATTCTTGATAGCACAAGAAATAATAAATTGATAGAGTCTTAAATATTGCTATGTGCTATCTGATCTCATCATAGAAGTTTGGATCAAATTAGATTTTCATAGCTTTTTTTTATTCTCATGCAACAAAAGAGTCGTTTCAAAACTTGAGTTGTCTTGTTCTATTTATTTGTTTTCCCTTTTATTCATCTATTGTTTGAATGTACAAGAAATTAAAAAAAATCAAAGAAGTTCTTAATAATTCATGTGTCCCATTTGATCTCATCATAGAAGTTTGAATTGAATTTCATAATGTTTTATTCTCTTACAACAAAGAAGGCCAATGTTGGTTGCAAGAGAACTAAAAATCGAAAGAATTTTAAAATTTTCTATGTCCGATCTGATATCATTGTAGAAGTTTGAACCAAATCAAATTACGTAGTTATTTATTCTCTTAAAAACAAAATGAGTTTTGCACTTTAAAAATTTGAAGTGTCTTTGGCCTTTCTATTGCTCCTTGTTGATTGCACAAGTTCTAATAATTTGAATGAGTTCTTACTATTCCTTTGTGCAAACTGATCTCATCATAGAAGGTTGACCTGGATCAATATTTTTTATTTTATTTTCATACAATGAAATAAGAGTCACTTCAAAACTTTAGTTTTTTTTTTATTATCCTTTTACTACTATTATTTTTCATTACACAAGAAAAAAAATCAAATGAATTCTAAATATTTCTGTATGCCATATAGTATGATCTCATAATCATAGAATAATAATCTTTTTAATTGAACAAATAATATAACATGGAAAAAAAATACTAGTACAAACAAAACACTTACTTATACTTATACACACATGTAATAAAATATTAGAACGTCTAATTAACTACTACAATAATTTTGAATTATTAATGATTATGTAAAGTAAGTGGGAGAGAGAAGAAAATATTGGATATAGAAACGGCTAAGCTTTCAACTTCACTTTCAAGAACAGAAGCCCATAAAAACGCACACAGATGGTGCAGTATAAGTGAATGGTTCTTCTACTGCTCCTTCTGCAAAACAAGGCGGTGGTTTGGCTTTTGTAGTAATAAATAGTAATACACCAAATAAGCCATTGTGTTTGTTTGTTTGTTTGAGTGGAAACTGTCTTCAAATATAGCAACAAAGAAAGAGAGTTTATCCTTTCATTTCATGTGTTATATATTGGATTAAGAAATATGGTAAAGAGAAATATTTTTTTTATTTTTTTTGTTTTTGGTTTTGGTTTGTACAAGCTATTGTACTCATTGCTTCTTTTTATAGTGAAATTCAACCACCATCATATTATTATGTCTCTTTCTTTTCTTTCTTTTCTCTCTTATTAATCAACCACACGAGAATACTACTTTTAACACTTCACTTTCCTACTTCCCATCTCCTTTTTCTTCTTCTTTAACTTTATTTTTCTCTTGTTATGCTTTGCAGGAATTTGTGAAAGAAAGAAACATACTCATTTTAACTTGGTAGGTAGGGCTTATTTGTGGTTGAGAAAGAAACTTTACTTGTAATAGGAGTGAGAAAGAAACATAAAATTTATATTTTTGTTTTCTTTCTTGAACCAAATCATGGATGGTTATGAAGCAACTAAGATGGTGTTTTCAAGGATAAAAAACATGGACCCTGAAAATGCATCAAATATCATGGGTTTGCTTCTTAGTAAAGAGCATGGTGAGAAAGAAATGATAAGATTAGCATTAAGTCCTGAATCACTTATTCACTCAGTGATTTTCAAAGCTAGAAAAGAGTTAGGTTTACCTTGTTCTAATAACTCTCCACCAACACCTTCAACTCCTCCATCACCATCACCTAATTTCTTTTCAAGGCAAAATTCATCAACTTCTTCAAGGCTTCCACCTTCTCTAACCATTCCAAACCCTTCTTGGGTAGCTACTACTATGTCTATGTCTATGTCTATGTCTGATCAGTTTCAAAACCATGATGATTTGGTTGTTGGTTCAGATCCAATTGATGATTTCCAACTCCAAGACCAACTTTCTTTCTTGAATGATGGTTGGGGAGGTAATTCTTCTCTTCATAGGAGAAGTTGTTCTGTCAATGATGCTTCTTATTTAGCTGGTTCTGATGATCCAAGTGCTGGTTTAGGGTGGAAGCCATGTCTTTATTTTGCAAGAGGGTACTGTAAAAATGGTACTAGTTGTAGGTTTCTTCATGGTGATGCTGCAATTGTTGGGTCTCCTAACAAGATTGAAAATATGATGGATCAGTATCATCATGAACTCTTGAGATCTAAATCTTCTCATCAACAAAGATTGGCTGCTGCTTCTCAACTCATGGCCTCTAACTCTTTCCTTTGCTCACCAAAAGGCATCAATTTCCTTTTACAGCAGCAACAAAATCAAAATGATACTCAAAGGTACACAAAAAAAGTATATTTAGTATTATTACTGTTCAATTTCAATCATGTGCTTTTAAAGATGCTGAAGTTTGATAATAATAATGTAATAATTACAGGGCAGCTGCTGCAGCAGCTCTAATGATGAATGAGGAGTTGCACAAATTTGGAAGATCAAGGCTTGAAAGAAATGATTTTTCTTTGTACAGTCCTACTGGAATGATTAACCCAGCTTCAAGACAAATCTACTTGACTTTCCCAGCTGATAGTACTTTCAGAGAGGAAGATGTTTCCGAATACTTCAGGTTTAATTAGTTTTTAGTGAATACTGCATTGTTGCCAAATGCAAAAAATAGTATCATTTTATTGTTTTTTTTTTTTTACTTTTTTTGAAGCAAATTTGGTCCTGTTCAAGATGTGAGGATTCCATACCAGCAGAAGCGTATGTTTGGCTTTGTTACATTTGTTTTTCCAGAGACAGTGAAGGACATTTTGTCTAAAGGAAACCCTCATTTTGTTTGTGAGGCTCGAGTACTTGTTAAGCCTTACAAGGAGAAGGGTAAAATCCCAGATAAGTAAGTTATTGCACCTTCTCTTATGTGTTTGACACTAACAATTTGTGTTCATAACCCACTTGGGTTGGCTGTATGGTATTAACTTGAGACCTGAGAGTGTGCTCCTCAGACTCGATTATCTCTGTTGCCAGTTTAAATGGGCTAATTTAGCTTCTTGAAAAAAAAAAACATTGATGTCCATGTCTGTGCCGTGCTTAGTAGCCTATTTTTCCTTTTCGATGTTGTAAATTGTAGTCTTAAACGTGCTTTGAACTATGCTCATCATGATTCATGTGGTTTGTATAGGAAGCAGCTTCAGCAGCAGGGAGATTTTTCGCCTTGTCGCACTCCTACTGGACTTGTTGATGCTAGAGACCAATATGATCTTCAACTTGGTAGGTTAATCAATGCTTTATAGTTAACTATAACTAACAAACTAACCTTCCATTTTATTGTTTTTAGTCAAAATTAAACCTAGCTCTTAACATGTGGTGAATCTTTTCAATGTTTTTTAGCTGAAAGAATGTTCTATAATACTGAAGACATGTTGTGGAGGAGGAAGGAGCAAGCTGAGTTGCAACAACAAGCTCTTGAGATTCAACGTAGGAGGTTAATGGGGCTGCAACTTCTTGACATCAAGAACCAACACCAACGCGCACTTTCCACCGGAAGTCTAGTCCATTCTCCTACTCAATCTCCTAATATGTTCGATCAGAATCTTGTTCTTCCTTCTTTTCGCAGAAACTCCGAATTCTCAGAGGGTATTTTTTTATTTTTCATTTGTCTATTTCTCTTCGATTTTAGGTGCTGTTCATTGCAATTTGCAAGCAATTGTTTTTGAACTGAAATTGATTTGTATTATTTATACAATTTTGATTTCAGTGATTGGTTCAAGTTCTTCTTCAGCTCATAGTAATGCTTCTGTTTCTGCTGGTCAACAATCAGTCAACGGTTATGTTGGCAAGGAAGTGTTGGTCAATGGTGAGGATGGAAACAGTGAAAGTAATGAAAATGGCAAGCCAAGCTCAAATCATGAAGAGGAGCTTAATTTGCTTGAATGGTATACAACTTATTTTCATTTAGATTAAGTAAAACTTCTAATAGGGTAAAAGAATAGTAGTAAAAACCTTTTTTTTGCAACAAGTTCCTCTTTTTAGTCCATGTTAAAAACAAAAGTTCTGGCATTTATTCAGGTTTCTTTTACCAAGTTTTTCTAACTTTGATTCTCATTTAAATTAAAGGGACTTTGTATTTAAATGGTTAATGAATAAATGCAGTTTGGAATTGGAGCATAATCTACCTGATAGCCCTTTTGCTTCCCCTACAAAAGCTGCTGGAGACTTGGTAGGTCCCTTCTCTAATGGACCATTAGAGACCATTGATTCAGATGCATCTACTAGCTCTAAATTTGGCACTAGTAAATTACTACCAACTTCAGCTTCTCTTGATATGGGATCTTTTAAACCATATAATAACTGCCAATTACCAAGGTACTGCCATCACATGAATTTCATCACCTATAATTTTTGTTGAAATTTTGGAAATTCTAATTGATTTGGAATTTGGACTTAGGTTTTCTTCTGGCCATGGAACTATTGGGATGTTTGCCGGCACCGGTGGACCGATCGGCATTTAATTTTCCTGAGGTTCAGGTAAAATTAATTTACTTTCCATGTTTATGTTAAGAATAAACCCTCAGTCTAGTGTCTCTTTCTATAAATTTGGTTCGTATTTAGCGTATGCTTAGTATTTCGGTGGCATCTTTAAAATCACGATAAGTCACTGTGATACTAAAGATACACTCTATATGAAAATTGTTACAACAACGGCCCATTGTTAAGATAGTTTCATATACTTTAATAGTTAATGAAACAAATTCTTATATACTTTAAGAACTACTTATTATTTTCATATATGAAGGAAATGGCTTGAGGGTTTTTTCTGTTATGTTAATATTGACGGTTTGTTGTATAGTTTTATTGAATTTAGAAGTCGGTTTTGTAATGTTGTGTACAATGATTACAGGAAAATGAAGCAAAGATGATTAAAGAAACCTAGACAATATCCAACAACAAATATCAATATGTAGAGAATCACTTCCACCACCAAAGATGCCAACACCATCACCATCAATCATCAATACTATACTACTTACTACCATACAAAATCCATACGTAAAAAAGCAGTTTCAGTAAAGGAAGTGGGGCAGGCCATTTCTCTTTCTTTTTCTTAGTATTATTATATCTCAGTAGTTACTGCCCCACAGGTAAAAAAAAAAAATTAAATAACACACAAAGGTATTATTATTAGGAAGTAGCTCCTTTCACAGGTACCATAATTTCAAGTCCTTTGTACAGCTGGAGCATTATTTACCTAGAGAAAAAAAAGCATGCACATATGAAGTGGTAAAACAGTAAATGAAGAGAAGTTAACTACAAAGACTAGCTGAAGTGAAGTTAAATGAAGAGATTCAAGAGTATAAATAGTTGAGTTAAAGTTAAAAAGAGGAGAATTTTACCTTTGATAATATTAGTATTATGTTTCAGTTATATTACCAGACAGAAAAGATTTTAGAAACAAGAATCAAAAGTGAGTATTTTTAGACTTAAAAATTGGTCTATTTGCTTCTTACTACTATTGTGAGCTTTTTGATTTTAAAGGAGAATTTGTCTCTTTGTTCCTGCAATTATTTTCCCTTTCAATTTGTGTATAAAATTTAGTGGGATTTGTCTATATTTTGCCATTATTGGAGGGAAAAAAAGAGGGGTCCACAAAACATAACATCACATGGGGTTGCTGACATTGCAAGTGGGCCATACATATTTATATAATGCCAGGTTGTGTTTGTGTATGGGTCCTACCAACCAGCACCTACCCATGTGAGTGATACCATACATTTATATTTTATTTTTATTATATAGTATAAATAATTTTCCCTCTAGCCATTAGTTTCTGTTTCATGATGACAAGAAAGGACATGAACAGATCTAAAAGTAAGGGTAGATGCCCACACGTATGACAAAAGTGGACAGTAGTAAGTTACTGGAATCTTTAGGAGTCCGTGTGAGTTACTGTGTGTTATTTCTCCTCTTTTTTACTTCATTCAAGTTTCAAGAATCCTAGGTGTTTGTGATTGTGATGATATAATCTAAAAATGCTAAGGTCAATATTTAAATGTTGGTGAAAAATGTATTCAAAAACCAATGGTGGATAAGCACGAGCCGTCATGCTATTGCTATTTGGTTGGTTTTGACACGGTAGTTGCTTTCAAAGTTTGATGACTACATAACATTTTCTCGATGACATATCAATTTGTTTTTCTTCTCAATGATAGTAACATGACTATTTTTTCCTTTTTTTATTTTTACAACTATACATTTCGTTTTATGTTATAGTATGTAACGAAGGCTACCATTGACCACAAATAGTGGTGATCCTCGGTGACAATATTTTGCAATCGTTTGATTCATGAATAAGATAATCCAATGCCTAGCTAGGTGGGAAATATTAAATGTTTGAGGGAGAAAATGAACCTCTATAATATTTTTTTTTTCCTCCAAATATAATTCACTTTTTTTCAAGGTGAATAAGTGGAGTGTCTGTGGTTCGTACCCCAATCCCTACATATAACAATGTATGTCCCTACGAACTGAATTATACTTGGGGACTCTATAATATTTAGGCTAAAGTGTACTTTTCCCCCTCTAACTTCTAAAAACTTGCAATTTTGATCCCCTATGTACAAAATCTACAATTTTAGCCCCCAAAGATTTTAGCTCCATTGCATCTTTGGTCCTTTTGATCAATTTTGACTTATTCAACGCCTAGTGACAGGCCACGTGTGTACTTAATTAATTAATTTTTTTTAAAAAACCAGATAATCAATTTTTAAATTTAATAAATGAAAAAAAGAATTAAAAAATAAAAATTGAATCTGAGAAACAGTATAATTAAATTTTACATTCATACACTTCTGATTCTCCTATTTCCTTTAACTTCTGGTACTCCTATTCTAAAATCTTCAATAAACAAAGTTACCTTCATCTCTCCCATCTTGCGAATTATCCGAATCATATCCCATGTTGTTGAGCAAATCTATAACACAATTCAACACCGAAATTGATAACTCATCAAGCCACAGTTACAACGGTGAAGATAGGGATTTGATTTGGCGGACGAGAGAAGAGAGAGTGCGTGGTCGGTGAGGGAGAGGGGTTCAAAGGGTGAAGGGAGAGGGGCTATTGGATGGAGGCTATGGAAGGTTCTGGAATGAGAGCAGTAACCGGTATTTGGGTCGATAGTGGTGGACTGTGACTGTGTTTGAGTGTGGTTGGTATTGGCCATTGAGAGTTAGTGGTTTGGAACAGCTGCTGGTGCGTTTTTTGGGTGTAATGTTTTGGTTTCTCTAGGTTTTTTCCTGCTGTTTGAACTGAATCCTTCGTCAGAAACAGAATCGGTAGTGGAGGAAACAGAAGTAGTAGCGGAAGCGGAGGAGTGAGTCAACAATCAGTAATTCCGCTTTCCAAGCTTGAAAGATAATGTGCTGGTGTGTCTTGGTGGGTATGCAATATTGCCTTGGTTCCATGGTGCCTATCTGCAGATGGCATGAAATATTTTTGATTCTTGCTTCTTGTTGCTATAATAAATTTGTTGTTTCAGTTTGATTCTTGTTGTTATAATATGATTATCAATTTCTAGTTGTTACTAATTTCTAGTTTGATTCTTGTTGTTTTTTTCTTTTCTGGATTGGATTGGATGAAATGAAGATGAATGTTTACTTTTAATTTTTTTTTTTCTTCTGATTTTTTAATTTTTTTTAATTTCATTTTTCATTTATTTAATTTAAAAAATGGTTATATGCTTTTTTATTTTATTTTTAATTCAATAATTACACACGTGGCATGCCACATAGGCATTCAACAGTCAAAATTGGAAAAAAGGACCAAATATGCAAAGGAGCTAATTCTTGGGGGACTAAAATTGTAGTTTTTGTACATAGGGGGTCAAAATTGCAAGTTTTTGAAAGTTAGGGGTGGAAAGTGCACTTTAGCCTAATATTTATTTTACTGAGCGAATATTTGACAGAGAAGCTTCGTTTTGGGGCTTTTACAAAACACACGCCGAATGCTTCTCAAGTACCGGTATTTAAAGCATTAGCATAGTGCTTAACATAATAACAAACTTGTGAACTTGGGGAAATGAAATAACAAATGGAATGATGGGATAGTAGTGGTCATGTTGGGACTCTTGGGAGTGTTAGTGAGAAGGTATAGTGTTCTTAACATAAAAGCAAATATGAGTGTTAGTAAGAAGTTAGTTAAATTCAAGTTTAGATCAGTGATAATCATGATTAGTTGATTGATCACACTTTGTTTTAGTTTGTTTTGAAGTTTGTTACAAGTTGGTTAGAAGTTTTAGGAAAATAAGAGTTAGAGTTGTTACTTACTTGTGTTTCAAGTAACATAACACTTGCTTGTATATAAGCTCATTCCTTGTACAATTTTAATAAGAATTCAATATACATTTTACATTCCTCAATTCATTATCTTTCTCTCTTCTCATTCTCTCAAATTCACTAAATCATAAAACCCTAATAAACCCTATAACTACTTCTGATTTTCTATTGTTTGGGAAACAAGCATTTGTTGCGCTAACAAATTGGCATCAAGAGCCTGTGGTTTCGTTCTAAGGGATAATCAAGATCTTCAATCACCCAAAATTCAGGAAGAAACGCTGAAAGAAGAACCATGAATGGTAGCAACAGTTTCAACATTCATCTTCCAATTCTTGAAGCACGAAATTGGGAAAGATGGAGTGTAGTGATGAAGAATCTGTTTGGTGCACAAGATTTGCTTGAAATTGTGCATAATGGTGTAAGTGATTTAACCGCGAATGCCACAGAAGTGCAAAGGAATGCACACAAGGATCTGAAGAAGAAAGATTGCAAGGCTTTGTTCTTGATTAACAAAGTCTTGATGAAGCTAACTTTGAAAGAATCTCAAAAATAGTTAGTTCCAAGGAAGAAGCATGAGATATTCTTTCAAAGTACCATGAAGGCGATGATAAACTCAAGTTGATTAAGCTTTAATCACTGAGGAGGAAATTTGAGCCGATGTAGATGGAAGATGATCAGAAGATTTCTGAATACATCTCCAAACTCATCAATCTTGTGAATCAGATGAAGACTTGTAGTGAAGCTATTACTGATCAACAAATATCTGAGAAGATTATGAAGACCCTATCTTCAAGGTTTGATTTCATAGTGGTGGCAATTCAGGAATCAAAAGATGTTAAGACATTGAAGATTGAGGAGCTGCAGAGTTCATTAGAAGCTCATGAATTGATGGTTTCATAAAGAAGTAGTGAAAGATCAATTCAACAAGCCCTGTGATAAGTGTCAAAAAGGAGTTAAATAGACTATATATTTTAGGCACTTTGATTACTTGGTTTGCAAGTTATCCTGCGAAAAGCTCACAAATACTGAAGAACCACTCAATTATGCTTTTCACATCTAATGCCAACTCTTTGTAGGAAAATACACGTCTGGACACTCTAGAAGCAAGAAAACATGAAGAAATTCAAAGGAACAAAATAGGCAGAAGTACAAGTTTACTCGGGAGGCGAGTAAGTTTACTCGGGAGGCGAGTAAGTTTACTCGCCATGGCGAGTGAAGTTACTCGGGAGGCGAGTAAGGCGGTCTAACCCTCAGAGTTGACGTGGCACAAACCCACTGATGAAGAAACCACTACTCGCCATGGCGAGCGTTTCTACTCGGGAGACGAGTTCAGACAGAACAGGCCATATAAAAGCTCATTTGTTCATTTCAAGGGGGATCTATCATGAGAGGATAGTTTAGGCCACTGGAGGAAGAGAGAAAATTGAAGGTGAGAAAAACACAAGAAGGGGGGGGG
>Ga0228710_1009842_pt1 | contig 13071 bp, 5 predicted proteins | sample MedpolnodulmetaG_FD_177995 | JGI IMG/M metagenome (GOLD analysis project Ga0228710, IMG submission 177995) | Root nodule microbial communities from Medicago polymorpha collected in Santa Monica, California, United States - pink nodules | ecosystem: Host-associated > Plants > Roots > Nodule...
TAGAGTACTACGGACATAAAGGGTGCTAACACCTTCCCTTTATGTAACTAACCCCCGAACCCTAAATCTTTTAAAAGGGGTGTTTCGAACTTTTTTTTTCCCCTTTTCTCTTAAAATTAAATGTTCAAGTCGTGAAATAAAATAGTGAGTCAAACGCTAATCAAATAGCTTTGATCTCCGAAAAATGGCGCGACAATACTGTTTTCATTGCTTTTGAGTTTAATCTTACGATTCCAAGATCAATCTATACTGGTTTAGTCTATCTTGCTAAGCAAGAAACAATTATGAAAATAAGTATGACATTCAAACATTATTTTAAATTTATTTCAATACGAATCTCAAAAGAGCTTGAATAACCACTAAATTTAGAATAATAACACTAACATTATCTTTATAATGCTTAGCGAAGCTTCAATAATTAATTCATGATGATAACATACAACTCAAGTCTCAAAATCCACTGCCACTCTAAAATATAAAAGAAATACTCAAAAAGCAATAGAACAAAAACCATCCAGTGTTTCCAACTAACCTTAAGTAACAGAAGCGTGCATAGTCTCATTATCACCCCTTCTATGATTCATACCTGTAACATGCATATTAGGGTAATCAACATAAAAGGCACAACAAATGAAAAAAAATTACACAGGTGTAATTCAGATTTTTTAATCCAAACTACAACAATATAGTTCGGAATATGAAATACAAATAGCTTCAATGTACAGAAAAAAATAGACCTAATTAACTTGCATGCATCAGGAATTCGGACTAAACTTGAATTTGATGTTTGTTAAAGCTTCAAATGCGGTGATTTCTAGCAAAAAAAACTCCAAATTTGGACAGATTGTGCAATTCGGATTTTGGGATAAGGGAGAGCGAGAGAAAGTGAAAAGTTGAAGCTGTAAAATGGGAGGGGTGGACTTCCTTATATACATCGAAGTAGTTCGGATTACGTAATCCGAATTGCATTTTGTATTTTTCCAGATTACGTAATCCGAAGGACATTTTGGTCTTTTTTGCAGGGTGCGTGAGTATGATATAGGGTGCGAAAAGTAATAGTAATATTTTCAATGCATTGTATATTAAAAAAATAAATATTGGATCACAAAATTGGGGAGACCCAGCTCTATGGAGCTGTTTGCACCTCCCGACCTTGAGTATAGTAATATTATAAGTCATATACCCCTGCATGTGAATTTTAGGCTAAGAAGCCATCTATAATTTTCTTTTTTTACGAAATAACCATCTATGAATCTTTTTTAACAAATCAAACTTTAGCTGGCTACTTTAGTGGGGCTAAGATTAAAGGAGTCAAATCTAAAAATCAGCAAAATAGGGGGTATAATATCGATAACAACATCACTAACAATATTTGTACAGAAAAAAGAAAAAAAAAAACAATAACAGTATAAATAGATAGATACCCTAAATTCTTCTGGCTTGGAGTTAGGGTTTTAGGTTCTCAAATTCAACGCCTGCTTCAGTGAAAATTTCTATATCTTCAATACTGCACTCCATTTAGGTTTTCTTTTCTCAATTATTTTTCGAAAGACCTTCAATCCAATGTGGTGTCGCTGGTGTTCATTCCCGATGATCTCGTTGCCGTAATTCTATCTTTCCTAACCGTCAAAACTATCACAAAATTCAGGTGCGTAAGCAAATCATGGAACACTCTCATCTCCGATCCAATTGTCACACAAATGCACCTCCACCAATCGTCACAAAACCCTCAATTGATAACAAAGAGTACTCACCCTAATATTACTGTAGTATCCTTGCGTAGTTTACTCAAGAATCCGTCCATCGGTATTTCTGTTGAAACTTTCCACTGTCCCATAAGGGCACTTGGCACGGTGGTTGGTGCTTGCAACGGATTGCTTTGTTTGCTTTTCAAGTCAATCTTAATTACACATGTTGAGTACCAGTTCTATGTTTGGAACCCTGCTACTAGGACAATATCTGAAAAATTAGGGTTTTTTCGCGATAAAAAACGTCTAGAAGACACTTTCAATTTCAATTTTGGCTTTGACTATTTAACTGGAACTTACAAGTTAGTTGCGTTATACGCAAAAAGAAATAAAGGGATTGTGAATGAAGGTTTATGGGTGAGCAAGGTCAAATTTTTCAATTTGGGCGATAATTATTGGAGAAATATTCTAAGTTTCCCTTGGGTTCCGCTTCCGGAGAATGAGGGTGTGCATTTGAGTGGAACTATTAACTGGTTATCTATTCCTGGTGGCTACGGAACAATTTATGTTGATGAAATATTTAAAGCTTCTATTACCCATGTTGATCAATTTGTGATTGTTTCTGTTGATCTTTCAACCGAGACAGACACGAGGTTGTTGCTTCCTACTGGTTTTGACGAGGTGCCTTATGTTGAGCCATCTCTTCGGGTTTTGATGGACTGCCTCTGCTTTTCACACGATTACAAGAAAACTGAATTTGTTATATGGCAGATGAGGGAATTTGGAGTTCAAGAGTCTTGGACTCAGTTATTTAGAATTGAATATCTTCATCTTCAAAGACATATTCCATTTAGTGACTACTTTCTTGACTACATGGAAGCTGATATTCCATTATTGCCTCTTTACCTTTTTAAGAATGAAGACACATTGATGTTGAGACACAATGGTGATAATGGAATAATTATCTATAATATGAGAGATAAGACAGCAGAAATGATTGGACTTTCCAGATATTGGTACTGTCCCTTTGACTACGTCGAAAGCTTAAATTCGACCCCTTGGAATTAAGTTGTCTCCAACATTTACAATTAGTTGAATCTATGGTAACTCATGTGTGTTGTTTTAAAATTAAAATGTTTAAAATCTGCGGGGCACGAGAATGTGATTGCTGAGGAAGCGACATTCATTTTATTCCTTTTGTGTTTTTATTTTATGTTTTGTTGTTTCATTTGTAGTCTAATGGATACTTTTTTAATTATAAGTATGACTTATTTAATACGATTCTTCACTCTATATGCAAAAGCAGACTCAAGTAGCGATATCATTGATCTAAAAACTAGTGAACAACATTTTATTAAGATGTTTATTAATTTATCTTTGAGAGACGTTTGTCTTCCAAATCAACACTGTCGGAAAGTACATTTTTGGATGGAAAAAACACTGTTTTTGTTTGGATCTACAAATTTGAAGGACCGTTAAATGGTCTGCATTTTCCAAATTTAACCATCCGAAATACATACGGGGTTGTAAACGAAGCTCTCTTATCTTAAATGAGTTTTCATGACAAGTTTAATGGAGATACTATATAATCTTCAACAAACAGAAACCACTTGTCCATGTGAATGATTTCATTTTTGTAGTCAGATATTCGCTATTTATTTGGAGGGCGAGGAACAGTCATTGTTCAATAATTTGGTGCTGACCGAAAAAGAATGGCGGTGGAACCCGATTAGTTGTATGGTTGGCTAATTTATCCTCAATTTTGGTGTGGAGAGTTGGTGAGCGCCTAGTGTGGGGTTGGCTGCTGCTTGTTTCAGATCTGTTCCGGCTCAGATGGTTGTCTTTGTCTAGTTTAGTGAAGTAGCAGTCTGTGACGTTGTGCTTGGTTGGAAATCGTTTAAGCGGTCGATTTTCTATCCGGAATTGCAGAAAGATTTTGAGTTTCAGCTGCAGATTTTTATGGATTTTGTATCCGGAACGTTGTGATGGGTTGTGCTTAGCAGACCTGTTTAAGTACTAGTTGAAATTTCCAATGTCTTTTCGGATACCTATTCTGCTTGGAACTGACTATTACCATCATGTCAAGAAATTGAAGCAGCACTTTGAGAAACTAAAATAATAGCAAGACTAAAACCTTAACTAGAAATTGAAGTAGTGTAACATATTATAGCTTTTTCTTTGACAGGATACTCTCAACAGAATATTTTTTGCTGTTTGAAAACAAGCTTCCAAAAAACTTAGGTGGTAGAAGAATTGAGGAGTGATAATAGAGAATACATGATGGCCTATAAATAACATTTTTTTCAATTAAAAACAGTATTGTCTACTGCAATACAAGTTGGAACATGCCTAAAACATGGTGACAACTTGACAAGAATTTATATTTTAGTGACTTTAAGTCTTATTTCTCTTTCTTTTCCTCTGCCTGGTTGTTTATAGACTTACCTATTTATGTGTAAGCAAATTCTTATTTACTTATCAACAAAATGTTGATAGAGGTTACTCACCAAGGTTGATATCAATCAAAACTATTTATTTTTCGTTCATTATTTTTTATTAACATAAATAGATGATGAATTGATGATTTTGGTTTGTGGCAACTCAAATGAGTTATCTCTATCCAATTTTTTTTGTTGTTGATGGTAATGTTATGTGTAACGTATATATCTTTGAATAGTAAAGAAAATAGCCATTTATAGTTCAAATTAGAGCATGTATTCAATAATTTAGAGATCATCTTTCATAGATTTTATTAAAAAAAATAGAAGTTGTTTTATGTTTGTTTATCATAATAAAAGTTACAGTTTTAGGAAAAAGTAATTTTTAACTTATTTCGATACAACTATATAAAAGTGAATTTTTTATAGCAAAATTATGATAAAGAACCTTAGGGAAACAAAGGATATGATGAGAATATTTGTTATTTTTCGAAGATAACACTATCTTCTTTTCTTTCTCCTTTAAAAAAATATTTTTGAGAAGCTTCCCATAACAACTTTTAATTTCAAATTGTTTTATTATTTTTTTGTTAGATTCGGAATTTGTTAAAATTAGTAACAACCAGATACAATAATCTAAAAAGTGATTAATTTTTTTAAAGGGATTTTTTTTTTCAAAAAATTAAAATAGAACAAATAGGTTTATTGATTGTCATTTTTTTAATTCGTAACAAACGAATCCTAAACGCTAAAAGATACAAGTATTATTTGAACAAAAATACCTTAACATAAATTTTAATATTAATCTTATGCTTAGGTTGCCCTACTTCTGCCTAAACTTCACTGCCGTTTTCTCTACGTCAGAACCGTTTTCTCTTTGCAGGTTAGTCATGTATCCTTAGGTTACTCTTTGCACACACACTTTGCTACTTGTGCATATGTGTGAGATTTTAGACTAATTTGGAAATAGGAACAGTGGAAGGGAAAACTTTATTTTTTTTATTAAATTTATTTATACTAGACTCTAACCCATGCGATGCACGGATTTTGTAGAGTTTCATATATAAATATTATATTGATTATGCATTCAATACTATGCTATAAAATGATTGCAAAAAACAAAAAAAAAATGCAAAAATTAGACCGATTTAAGCTATTAAATTTATTTTCTTACCAAATAATATTACCAAGTTGTGTTCCCGAAGTTCTTCTTTCTCAACCTTTATCTTCGATTACATTCATATTAAAAGAACAACTAAAATAAACAAATTAAAAATAGTAAACATGTTTGAAAAGTCAAAGGGAGAAAGCAAATAATGTTATAATCAAGTAGTGATTTTTGCAAATAAAAAGTCAAAATAAATATCTTCAAGTAATATAATATATGAGAAATGAAGAGACCAACAAAATTACACTAAGAAGTTAAGTTTCTAATGATAAAATTATCATCTGAATCAGTCAAATTATCAACAATTTTAAATATCGTAACACGTAGTAAGCATACACCAAAAAACTGATTCTAACTGCAAGGCCTATTAAATTTATAAAAATAAAAATGAAAAGGAAAATAACAATAACTATAGTAATAATGAAAAAGAATGACCGTCAATAAAGGAACCGTTAATATTGAAAAGAAATTGCTATCAGAAATGAAACTCTTAGGGCATTTATGGCTTTAAAAAAAAAACTTTAGTACGGTATATCAATTTTGGAAGCAACAATATTTCAATCAAAATGGAGGTGGCTTAGTGGTGAAAGATGTAAAGTGTGACCATATGGTACCGGGTTCAAATCCTTGAAAAACAAGATTAGCGTCTATGATTACCTTCTTTTTATTATTGCACAATTGGTTTGTCTCAGAATAACTTGTGTTAGGTTTTTTTTTCCACAGGTTTTCAAGCTCTAATGGATATACATCCAATTAACAATCAGTGTCCACTCAACGCGCTATTGCCGTCAGTATTCATTCCCAATGAACTCATCGCCGAAATCCTATCGTTCCTTAACGTGAAAACTATCTCGCGATTCAGGTGCGCATGCAAATCATGGAACACTCTTATCTCTGATCCAACTTTCATCAAAATGCACCTCAAGAAATCGTCACAAATATCTCACTACATATTAACACCACTTCCATACTACCCTATGAGAAATGTCGTATCCTTCCCCATCAGTCCTTCAGTCGAGAATCCGCCAATGACTTTTGGCGGCAACAGTTGCCACAAATTGAAGGATGGCAATTGCCAAATCGTTGGTTTCTGTAACGGATTGATTTGCTTGCTTTTTTTCGACTATATCTCAAAGACACAGACCAAGTATTGGTTTTGTTTATGGAACCCTGCCATGAGGACAATATCTGAAAATTTTGGGGTTTTTATCTATTGGCCTAGCTTATTATCCGTTGTAAAGTTCAGTTTTGGCTGTGATTGTGATTGTTTAACCGGAACTTACAAGGTAGTAGCGCTTCATAAAGAAAGTAATAAGGCGACAGTTTTTAGTTTTGGTGATGATTGTTGGAGAGATATTCAAAGTTTTCCTTTTAGCTCCTCTTAGATGGAACCATGATGTGCATTTGTGTGGAACTGTTAACTGGATATCTATTCGCGGTGACAATAATATTTCTGGTGGAGAAATATCAAATGTTTATATTCCTCATGTTGAACAATTTGTGATTGTTTCGCTTGATCTTTCAACGGAGACATACACACAAATTTTGCTTCCTAAGGGTTTTAATGAGATACCATATGTGGAACCATCTATTCGGGTTCTGAGGGACTGTCTTTGTTTTTCGTATGATTTTAAGGGAACTGAAATCGTTTTATGGGAAATGAAAGAGTTTGGAGTTCAAGAGTCTTGGACTCAGTTATTTCGAATTGAATACAATAATCTTCAATTGCACAAACCTGATCTCAAAGATTGTGTTGTTGGATTGATGGAACGTACTACTACATTGTTGCCACGGTACCTTTCCATGAATGGAGATACATTCGTATTAACAACTTCCGACAATGTAAGCATGTTCTCTGTCATTGATTATGGCTATGCTGAAAGCTTGGTTTCGACTACTTGGAAGTAAGTTCTCTTCTACTGGTTACAATTGTTTGAATCTATGTAATTCATATGTTGTTTAAAAATCTTTGTCGTGTTATAATAACATGTGTGGATTTTTCATATGCTATTTATTAGTCATTGCCAATATTTTGGTAATCTACTGGATTGGATTTTTTTCATTATTATACTCTAGAAGATGATTCTCACAAATGACGATTTATTCGCTCTTGCATATTACAGAAAAATCTAAACGCAAATGAAACTTGCATATTACAGAAAAATACCTTAATAAAACAAAGTGAAAGGGGGATAGGGGAAACAGGTTTATGATCAAGTGGAAGACTTGTACATATATTGCACAGATAGATCTATAGATAAACGAGCAGCAAAAACCGTATATATTTAAATTCTTCATACTTGGGACTCCTTCTTGGACCCTGCATATGTGGGAGCTTTAGTGCACCGAAATGTCCATTTTTATACTTTAACTGTATTAATTTCATTTACTTCAAAACTGTGTTATATATAAGTTGAATATACAAAGAGATCCTAATACTAGGTTTTAAAAGCAACAATGATTTTTTTTATTTTTACGATACTGATGTTGTAATAGAATCTTTCAATGGCACGACCCTGATAAAACATGTAACACATGCTTTGATTCACGTCAATTGCACGACCCAGATCAAACATGTAACACATGCTTTGATTCATGATATCATGATTAAAACTATGTTCTTTATTTTTTATTTAGATTGGTATTACTGCACTTTTAACCATTCTCATTTTGCATTCAAGTTTTCCTTTTGTGTTTTTATTTTATATTGTATTTTCATTTCTAGTATAAAGGAATCTTTTTAATTTTAGGTCTGGAGATATAAAGGAAGGGAAAGATGAAGAGGAAAGGTATTTGTTATCAGAGGATGAGGATCCACTAAGTCACATTGCTCTTGGGGTTGATGGATGGGATTTGTTTTTTTAGGATACTGCTTAACTAAGTGACATTGAGCTTGGGGTTGAAAACTTGAATTTTGTAGTTTGTACTCCTAAACAGTTTTTTGTTTATGACTTCGATCTTTATTCTTTAGTTACGTCGAAGTTCATATATGACACATGAACTTATATATTTTCTTATTCAAATTGTTGTTCAGTTGTTTGATTTAGGGTGGAGGAAATACATGTTGAATCTTATATTTGTATGTACATGTGTATGTAGATGTGATGTGAATCTTATATGTGTATTCTGAAAAGATTTTATTCCCGATTGATAATTTTTGTTCTCTCGAATATCTCTCTCAAACACAAACCCTAGCTGCTGCCCACAACTTTCCCTGTTGTGTCCTCTCCTTCAAGGTCATCATGTAGCCGTCGTGTGAGTGTTGCGGTCGTTTTACCGTTGCACCTCTTCAAGACTTCGCAAGTGAGGATAGAGTCAATCTGGTGCCCACTTTGCCGCCGGTCAATTTGAGCTCGTTCATAGTCATTGGTGCTGCACCCCGTGACTCATTTCAGTTTTACAACAGTCTCGTCGTTCTCACTTGGTGGTTCGAGGTCTCAGTGCGGGTCTTTTGACAAAAAGAAGGTATTTTAGGTCAAGATTGCTTTGGTGGTCTTGAGTTACATATCTGGCCTAGATGGTTGAAAACCCAGTGTTGCTAGATCTGCAACATCTGGGTCGGTTTCTTTGGTTGCGATTCATTTTGACTTTGTTTTCTAGATTCTATTATGCAGAGTTTCAAAGTTTCAGGATTGCGTCAGTCATGCAAGAGAAGACACGAAGGTTCGGTTTCAACAGAAATTTGAAATGGGACGGTGTGTACTCGAAAGAGTCGTTAATGCTTGCTGTTGTGCAGAAAGTTGATTTCTTTGCTATACAATTTTTATCTTTCAAAGCAATAAAACCTGTTAAGTCTTCATCAGTCATGATTTATTTGATTTCAGTATATATCAGCGGTATGCCTCTTCAAATCATTAATATTGTTCTATGAGCATTTTGTAAAATCAATGTAGTTTTCCTTTTTTTTTTCTCCATTCAATATGTTCCGTAGATTCTCACTGAATAGGTATATATCACATATTCTTCGCCAGTTCAAAGTTGAAGTTGTGTATTTGTCATATCTAGTTTTTTTGACGGATAGTTGTGATATTGTGATATCCATGCCAAATGTACAAAGTTTACCTTTTGCCTAGGGAAAAAGCCTAGGCTTAATCAGTTGTGTATTTATAATGCAATACTTGATACCAAAATGAGTCATCGCCATATATGTTAAAAATCGTGTAGCAACCGTTCTAAAACCTAAAATGGGGCAAAAACTTATTTAAAAATGAAGATATTCAATAGGACATAACAATGCACATGATGATACTATCTAATTAGATAGCATCATCATGTGCATTGTTATGTCCTATTGAATAATCTAATGTAACAAAGACGAAGAAGGAACCTGTTATAAATTCACTCGGCATCTTTCAAAATTGCTTGATGACACTGAGGAAATTATCAATTGTAATATGGAGTGACTAACGATAGCAAAAATCTTAAATGAAAATCAAAGAACATTTTAGTATGTTTGGAAAAGAAACGAGAGCATAATAATATCTCTGAACCAACATCTTACCTTTATGTACTGCAACTGCTATTCAATAAGTTATAGACAATTAACAAACACTACAACATAATTGATATTTAGTTTAACCAAAAAAAAATGTTACTAATTAATTTAGTAACATTTGAAAAATTGTTGGGTAAAGTCCGTGTTACTAAAGTGTTTTAGTAATATTTTATAGCATTATTAGAAACATTCAGAAATTGTTACTTGTTTATCTTTTTTTAACAATTTTTGTATTACTAGTAACACTAATAAAATGTCACATGTTATAACTTTTTGAGAAGTTGTAAAAAGTGTCGCAAAATTGCTTAGACTAAAAACACTTGTTATGTAATTTATAGATTCAAGGCGGATTGAGGACTAAAAAGTGGATTAGAAAAAATGGATTAACAATGAGTTTTTGTACTCAATCCACTGCCTTGAATCTATAAATTAAACAACAAGTGGTTTTACATATATAATTCAAGCAAATCACAAAACTACATTTGTATATAGGAAAGAAATTATAGGATAAAAATCTCATAAAAATCATAGCATAACAATGGGTTTAAACTCATATTGGAAAGAAATCATAGCATAAAAATCTCCCTAGACCCACATCTTACCTTAATGATTAATATTTATATATCAAGAATAAAAATATCATTAAGAAAAAAAGAGAAACCCTCGAGAGACAAGTATGTACATAAATATAAGGAGTACCTGCTGAAAGAGTTATTTAAGCTGAATAAAACTTTTTTTTTATTAATCCTAAAAAATTTATATATCAATGACTACTTACACATTAATAAAAGGTAAACGGGCAATAAGCTGCGACGCTAGGTCTTTTTGGACTGCAAAAAAAAATCAATTATCGTAAACACAACATTTATGGACCTAAGAGACAAGACATTGATATGCATGTCCCTTTGAACATGATTATGATCGGCGGATCTACGACATGTTTGATTTATCAAGAAATAGGGTATTAGGAATACTTGGATGAAGCTTTGATGACAGTCCTCTCAACAACAACGATAAACAGAGAGAGGAGATGATGATATGAAACACACCAAAATAGGGTTAGCGGCGGCTGATTTGGTTCTTCCTTAACCGGTACCTTTATGTCTCAAGTTCTCTTCAGATGGGGAGAAGAGAGAGTTTTGCCGTGTCCGGTGTATTGGGGACCATAGCCTCTTTTATATTGGATGGCCATTAGCGTTTCCCATTATTCCGTTAATGGGTCATCCAGACATCCACTCATTGAGTCCATATCAACTAATTAAATATTTAATTAATTATCTAATTGGAAATCTAATAGCCTTATTACTTAATTTGATAACTAATCAATTAAGGCTCACAATTGATAAATAGCTAATATAATTATTATTACGATATTTGCCCACATAATGATATTGAAATATAATTAAATAATAAAATATTCCAAAAAAAAAAACAGGAATAGGTTATTTCGTATACATGAATTGTACGTCGATATTTGATAGGAATGATAAAATAGACCAACCCCGTATCTCACTGTTTCGTCATTAATCCATTTAAAAAAAGGAGAGCTGAGAGTATCAAATAAAGATGTAGGATTGAAAATTTCATCTCAACCATTTTAAAATATATTAATTAAAAACTTCACAAAACCAACATAAAGAGTGTAAAAAGTAAACAAAATTGTCATACACAAAAAACAACATATGTAACCGATGAGTCCATTGAAAATATAAAGACTACAACATATGTACTGCAACTAACTACTGTTCCATAAGCTATAGACAATTAACAAAGACTACAACATTTGAACTATTGTTAGGTAAAACTCGTGTTACTAAAGAGTTTTAGTAGTATTTTATAGCATTATTAGTAACATTCAAAACATGTTACTTGTTTATATTTTTTTATAACACTTTCTGTATTACTAGTAACATTAATAAAATGTCACATTTTATATCTTTTTTAGAAGTTGTAAAAAGTGTCGCAAAATTGCTTAGATTAAAAAATTATGAATCCACCAAAATAAATGTTACTAATTGAATTAATAGATTAGAAAAAGTGGATTAACAATGTGTTTTTGAACGCAATCCACCGCCTTGAATCTATAAATCACATAACAAGTGTTTTTACATATATAACTCAAGCAAATTAGAAAACTACATTTGTATATTGGAAAAAAATCATAGCATAAAAATCTCCCTAAACCCACATCTTACCTTAATGCTTCATATTTATATATCAAGAATGAAAATATCATTAAGAAAAAAAGAGAAACCCAAGAGAAACAAGTATGTACATAAATATAAGGAGTACCTGAAAGAATTCATTAAGCTGATTAATCCTAAAACTTTTATATATTAATGATTACTTACACATGAATAGAAGACAAACGGACAATAAGCCACGACGTTAGGTCTTTTTGGACTGCAAAACCAATTATGGTAAACACAACATTTATTGACCAGGAGACATGACATTGATATGCATGTCCCTTTGAACTCTATGTAGAAGGTCAATATATGTAATATATGTAATATGTTACATATATATGTAATATGCTCACTTAATATATTTACTAGAGTCCCCACCTTAGAAGTCACTTGACAATTCACCTATAAGTAAAGGAAAAATATCCATAGCCTTTGCTAGATGCCTGATAGGAAAATAGGAAACCCAGAATATTGCACATAGGAACTTGGTTTTACTACTTTGTTCAGGTTTGAACCCTCCCTTAGGGTCCGTTTGGTTCGAGAATTAGGAGGGGAGGGAAGGTGATGGATTTTAATGGAGGGGAGGGGAGGGAAGATATTTTAATTAAAAACGTGTTTGGTTCGCAAGGGGAGGGGGAGGGATTTTAAAATTATTTTACTGTTTTACCATTAAACTTAATTAAATAAAAGAAACTACTTGATTTTACAATTTCAGAGACCAACCAATGACAAACACACATCTAAGCTGCTTATTTTATCTCAAACTAGCTCATATATTTTCCACAACAAGACATGAACCGGTGAATTAACATTAAAAAAAAGGATCAACAAACAATAATAAGTTGAATTAAAATAAGATAATAATAATAATAAGGCCGTTGACATCAACAAGGTAGTAGTAGAAGTGGTTTTAGATGTAACAAATAAGAGTTATAGATAATATAATAATAAAAGTTGTTACAAAATAATAATAATAATAATAATAATTGTTATAAGAATAAGATAACCTAATAATAATAAATAATAATAAAAGTTGTTACAAGGTTAATATTGAGATTTGAAATTAATTTAAGGATAATTATGACAATGCAAT
>Ga0228710_1009843_pt1 | contig 13070 bp, 7 predicted proteins | sample MedpolnodulmetaG_FD_177995 | JGI IMG/M metagenome (GOLD analysis project Ga0228710, IMG submission 177995) | Root nodule microbial communities from Medicago polymorpha collected in Santa Monica, California, United States - pink nodules | ecosystem: Host-associated > Plants > Roots > Nodule...
GATATTTTTGATTTTTTAATCACTTTGGTTTCTAATTCTGATTCCACTGATGATGCCACTGTCATGCAAATGGAAACTATGAATTCTTCTTAATTAAGGTTTATGCTTCAACATATATAATGTAACATCGTCACTTCTAATTCAGCTGAATGAAGGTGTGTTCAGAGTTTCTGATATGTGTCGTTCGAAATTGATAGATGTGCTTTTACATTCAATAAATACATTTACTTAAATTATTATCGATGTTGAAGTGTCATATTTAGTGTCTCTGTATATATAATATGTTTCATAGCTGGTATTTTAGTTCCATTATCTAGTTATGTAAATTAATCCCTCAAGGAAAAAGTTACTCCCTCCGTCCCAAATTGTAGGTCACTTTACAATACCAATGAAACATTAATGTTACTTTTCGTACTCTTTCTTCTTTCAATTCTTTTATTTATCTTTCTCATATCATTTATTAAGGACAATTTTGTAAAACAACTCATAATATCTATTTCCCACACAATATTAATTACTTTTCTAAATATGTGTGAAATGCTCAAAACGTCATACAATTTGGGACAGAGAGAGTATTATGTAGTACTCCCTCCGTTCTAAATTATACGCAAAAAAATCCATTTTCTTTGACTTGTGCTCTTAGGACACACTTTAAGAAATTAAAAGAAGAAATATTTTCTAAAATTTTGTGCATTTAATTTATTAAAAAGTTAAAGATTAAATGTAATGCACATTCCAATAAATTATTTATATATTGGATCTTGCTAACTGGTGCCCTCAAGACAATGGTTAAGGAAACTATAAATAAAAAATTTATCATGAAAATATAAGTTTTGACTTTTGATTAAGTAATAATTACACAACTTTTTATAAAAAGTTACTCCATCCGTTTCACAATACATGTCACTTTTGAAGAATAATTTTGTTTCACTTTACTTCTCATTTTCAAGTTTCAATACAATATTAATTATTGGTTTATCAATAATACCCTTACCTATTTATTGTAGAGAGAGAAATAATAGAATGAAATAATAAATGAGTAAGTATTATAGAAAAAAACACAAAGAATTTCATCAAAAATAACAAAATTTATTTGATTCCTTGGTATGTGTTATTATCTTCAAAAGCGACAAGTATTGTGAAACGGATGGAGCAATAAAGTAGAAAATATAACATAGTCAATAACTACACTTCTTAAAATTCTACAATAAGGCACGGTCCATTTTCATTATTATAACAAGATCAAAGTACATCAACAGCAAGCAAGATCGTGCCTCTTTAGGGTACAAGTACAACATAGTGCATAATTGTAGCCAAGTCCAGTTCTATAGCCTTGGCTACAAAAGGTACGAGAATGAAAAACATTGCAAACGACAATTTATTTATGATACACAATCCCATGGTGGCATGGTGTGTCCATGTTGGAGAGTACTCCTAAACAACAGCATTGGCACCATAGGCATTGTCCAAACCTAAATTAGGTACCCATAAAATAGCCTTATTTCCAAGGAAATGACAAACAGGGTTACTACCAGGATCACCTTTCATAATCTGATGAAGCATATGTTGATTCATGCCTGAAGTATCAGCATGGCAAGTAGCTATTGCATGAGTTTTTGTTCCATCATTAGCCACCAATGGAACCTTAAAAGCTGTTGTTCCATGAACTTCATGACAATAAAATACAACCTTTTGAAAGTTCAACCTATGACACATCACTGCTTTCTCTCCAAGATTTTGTACCGATTCTATTTTGTATTGTTCATGTTTATCTATGAAGGAGCTTGAAAGTGATTGAATATTTTTTCCAAGTTTTGAAATTGCAAATCCAATTAATGTTCCTAAGGATTTTGCACAAAATTTTTGTTCAACCTTCTTGGGTTTATTCTTTACACACATCTCATCAATAGTATATCCCTCTTTTTCAAGGTCTTTAATGTCATGCATCCAATAATAAACACCATAAGGTTGTGCTAAGGGACGCTTGCTGAATTGCATGTTCATTGTTTTGCCAGGATAAAGTTCATGTTCATAGAAAAAGTTTGTTGGGAATTGTGTGTCATCAATTTCCGTTGGAAGGTCATCAATTTCAACACCTGTGTCATAATAAATAGGTTTAAATTAGGATACCTGTTAAGCGACTTAAAAGTGTAAATTTTTTCTTAAATTTTGTGTACTTAATTAATTAAAAATAAAAACATTAAATTCAAATGCATTAATTACAAAAAATTAATATTAATAAGTATTCTTGCTAGGTACCTATTATTTTCTTCTTTCAAAGGAGATCCTTACTAGGTTGAAGTCCTTAATAAGTATTCTTCATTAAATATAATATCAATACAACATTTTAAATTTTTTCCCGCTAACATGTTACTCTCTCCTTCCCATATTTGATGACCTAGTTGACTCCGACACACGTACCAATGAATATGTTTTATCTTTGATATCTTCAATTCTCTACTAAAAAAAATTATGAAAATTTAATATTTAAAAATATTAATCGAGACGAGTTCAACAACATCTTACATGATATTATTTATCTTTGTGAATTAGTAGAAAAATATGGTCAAAGTATGTTAAGTCAATAATGTATATTGTCAAATAGATCATCTATTGAAGGACGAAGGCAATATTATTTATTGCATTTCAATCATCTACAATCACGCCACTAATTCTAATTAATAAGCGCGTTTTAATAAATAGTACATATTTTGCTATTAATTAAATATTATTAATCAGTATTTTAATGTTCTCGTGAGTTTAACTCAGTTAGTATGGACAATGCATAATATATTCAAAGTCCAGGGTTCAAACTCCAGCCACCACAAAAAAAATTAATATTTTCATAATCATCTAAAACTCAAATAAAAAATGTTTGATCTTCTTTAATGGACACACCCCACCCCCACCCAACTCACTATAACAAAACCAAAACACATCACAGACACACCTCGAAATAAACAATTTTTATCAAACCTAACCTCACCTCACCCATGAAAACGCTCTCTCTTTCCTTAGTGAGCAAAACAAAACTTTTTTCATTGTTTCTTTTTTTTGTTACAACTTTTTTCTTTGTTTCATGGAATCAAAAAATTAACCATTGTGACAATAAATTGTAGAAAACACTTGTGATCTATATATTTCTGACATTAAGGTGTAAATTAACAAGCTACATCCACTTTATAAATATATAATGTTTTTAGATAGGTGTAAATTAGTAGCCCCGTATATATAATGTTTTCACTGTTTAAAATTTCTGACTCCGCTACTAATCTTCTTCAACTGTATCATAGTATGGTGTTCTAATAGTAGAAACCATTGAATTTAGTGAGAGATATATAATTGATTCACTCTATAAATATAATGATCTCAGCCGTTATAGTGTTATACTACAGCGGTAGAGGGTAAGAAGTAAAGAGAATTTGCTAACAAGATATTGAATGTTGGACATGCTATGTAATACTCTGTCGGTCTCCCAATTATACCACTAAATATTTTGTTTACAACTTTGGAGATGAAAAAATTAATAAAGGATTTTTTTTCTTTCTTTTTCATTAAATATGATAATTCTGTTTAAAGTTAAAAATATATTTTGTCCCATAAAATTTACTTTTTAGATCTTACATAAATTTTGTAAATATTTAGTCGCTACAGGACAAAAACACATCTTGTATAACTACTTTTTTAAAATAGAAATTAATATTAAATAACAACCTTGAGGTCCAGGCTTTAGAAGTTCTCGCAGAGAAGAGGGAATGGGAGTGTTGGGCCAAACAGCTTCCCAATATTCTTCTTCAGGCAGTGATGCATGGCTTTCTCCGGCAAGTGCAAGCTGCACATCACAACAAACATGTACAATATTCACTTTAGAATCTTAACAAACATTCACAACATAATAAATATATATATATATATAATGTGATATAATATGAATAACTACATTATTAAACATCCAACCCTTCCCTAAACATAAAAATAAAAAAACCAACCCCCACACCCTCTACATGTGCAAGTAATAATTTTACTAACAAAATAATACTTTAATTGCCATATTTTAGGTTGTTGGTTAAGTTTATAGTACATCAATTGGTGACTAAAGTCCAAGAATTCTTAAGTGTTGAGAGGGTCAAGGAAATGAAAAGTTGTAGAGCAGTAAAGACATACAGAGAGAACTGAAATGAAAACGAGAAGGTGATGAAATCCCATTATTGCAATCAACAAGGGAAAGTAAGTAAGCAAGATGTGAGATTTGAACTATAGGTTGAATGACTTATATAGGCCAGTGAGGACCGAGTAACCACTATTTTGGTATTTTAGATTAGATACTAGGCTTATTTATTTTATTTTTTAAAGATACTAGGCTTACTTTTGTATCATCTTTTACACTAACCAGACTTTAACATGTGCGATGGACGAGTTTTTTTTTTAATTCATATGTATTTGAAATTCAGTAACATATTTAACTATGATCACTATTATTGTGAACAATTTTACATGCATAAAAAGAAACAATAAAAGAAAAAAAGAAAGATCATTTCACAGAATTTAGAGAGTAGGAAAAGAATCTAAATATCATGACAAATCTTGAGATCATTTCAAATTATGTATTTCCACATAAGTCATTCAACCCGTGCAATCAAAGTTCTAACAACAATTAATACACCAAAATAACTATTTAATTTCAATTCATCAAAATAATTGTTTGAACAAATATTTAAGAACCAAAAACGATACGCGTAACTGAAGGAAAAGAAAATGATCGTTTATGAGAAGTGGAAAAGGTGTGATAAGAAGCGGTTAATGAGAAGTGGAAAAGGTGGGATAAGAAATGGGGGGTGCAACCAGAGTTCTAACAACAATTAACACACCAAAATAACTATTTGAGAACAAAAAATGATGCGCGTGATAGAAGGGATAGAAAATAACATTTTATGGGAAGTGGAAAAGGTGGGATAAGAAGTGGGAGGCGGTTTTAGAATTTGAAAGCAAAATTAATTCTACAAAAATATGTGTGGCGTAATGGCAAAAACTATGAAGGATGACCATCTATAACATGGTTCAACTCTCAAAGGTAACATTAGGCGTTAACATGTAACAAAATAGTTTAGTTGAATGTCATAATTGTCCTAATTCAATTCATAATATTAATTATCATAAACGTTGGTACTTTATCATATCGTAATATTTCCATGACATCGACTTTGTTACTGACATAACATATAAATTTAATGACATAGTTTAGTGAACAAAACAAAATCTGGAAGTTTGTCAATTCCATACGTAACACGTTTTAAAGACCATGAAGGGGTGGATATGAATCTGTGATTGAGTCTACTATAAGTGAGTTCAATTCCTCCATTTTTTTACACGGTTTGAGTTTTATAACCCGGAGAGTTTATAAACTGAAATACAATTAAATAATATATGAAAGGATAAATTTTGGAAGCTTATAATGTCACAATATCCGATTTATGCATTGATCAAGTTTATAATTATACTGAAACTGGCACTATAATGTTGTGCATCGCATATGCACATAAAGCGTGCTTATAATATAGTGTATCTGACATTATAAACTTCTAAGTGCAACCGGATTAATATGTAAACAATACACAGACGTTGCTGATTCGAAAATTTTTCTGGGACAATAACAATTAAATGCATAAAAATATAATCCATATTATATAAACCCCAGAAAAAGATTCATAACCATTGATACAAAAAGGATTCATAATCACGGATAAAAAAAAGGATAGGGAAAACTACTTAAAAACAAAATAGCATTAACTTGCAACATATGAAGAACTTATTATAGTCTTTATAAATTGGAACAGACTTAACAAAATAAAACTAAAAAAACAACAGCATCTCCAAAAAAGCATCCACTTGAAAGGTCCTTCACCAATCACGTCACCATGGTCTAATTGTAAACAACATTCAGGTAAATTGATCCTCTCCACCAGAACTTGAAATTGATTGTCCTTTGGATCAATCAAAGTTGCAAAACGGCCAATCTCATCTCCAAAATCTGCACCGAAGATGTTTGGCAAGCATACAACACCCTGAGAAAACAATAAAACAAAATATCAATAATGACGAGCAAGCATAATCACACGAAATTCAAAACAGTAAAGCATACTCACAGCCTCAACGCCATACTCAACAATGTATGACATGTACTTCACTCGCAGCTTGTTGATTTCCTTGTCGAGATCTGAAACTGGATTATTCACCAAAGGACCTGTTAAATAAGGTATCCAAAAATTAGTTAAATGTATATCAGAAAGTGAAAAGAATATGATTAATTCGATCAATGTTCATACGCATATCGGTCAAGCAGTGATACGACATAAGAGTTTCAACATTTCTCCCAACCATGTTGACAATGAAAGATGAAAGATGAAAGATGAAAATAAAATGGAGGTATGTCGTGCAGTAGCCATAGCTATGCAGGTATATATAGGATAATAAAATGTATGTGAAGAATTACAGTTACCTGCATTGGAAACGCACAACAGATGGCTGAGTGGATATTTAAACGCACAACAGATGGCTGAGTGGATATTTAAGGGTTTGGAAGGTTGAAATGCAAAAAGTTGAAGAAATGAAAGGAGTTTTTGTTTTCATCTTCAATGTTGAGCACGTTCCTTTATTTTTCCAAAAATAATGCACTTAATATGCTTCAAAATAGGAAAGGACGCAACAAATTAGGAGGGAAGTAGAATATTAAAATTAATTTGGAATGATTTGAAAATTAAATTGGAATGAACAATTAATGCGATAATCAATGGAGGAAAAATATTAGTTTAGAGATTAGGTTAAAATTAGGTTAACGTTTGCTAGACCAGTTAAGCTTGATGAGTAAGAGATAGTTGACTATGAAAATTTATACCAATTAATTAATTACACATTGATAGTCATTATTATATTGGGAAATTTGAATTCAATATTTCAAGGTAATTAAGAGATTAATTTAGGGGTAAATAAGTCATTAGAGATTGTAAAAGAGTTTATGGAGGGAAATCTTAGGTTTGAGATCAAGGGCTGAGGATTAAGTTTTGATTCATCCAACGGTCAACATTCATTGCCACCAAAAGTGATTAGGTCTAATGTTGCTAGACCGTTAAGCTTTATGAGTAAGAGAAGGGAAATCTTAGGTTTGAGATCAAATGCTGAGATTAAGTTTTGATCCATCCAACGACCAGCATTCATTGCCACCAAAAGTGATTAGGTTAAATGTTGCTAGACCGGTTAAGCTTTATGAGTAAGAGATAAAGATAAAGTTTATAATTTAAAAGCTTAAACACACTTTTAACCCCCTAAATTTGCATTAGTTGCAATTTTAGTCTCCTATTAAAAAAAACACATTCCAACCCCCTAAGTTTCCCCTTTTTGCAACTTTTAATTTTGATCATTCAAAATTAACCATTCAAGACAATAGAAAATCAAGAAATCAGTCCCAATCTATATTGTTTGCCCTATAAATTTGAAACTTGCTCAACAAAACACCACACTTGTGTTTTATTGTCTTAAATGGTTGATTTTGAATGATCAAAATTAAAAGTTGAAAAAGGGGGAAAAATTAGGAGGCTGGAATGTGGTTTTTTTTTCAATAAGTGTCCAAAATTTTAACCAATTCAAAGTTAGAAGGTCAAAAGTGTATTTTAGCCTAATTTAAATACTAGTAGTTGGTAAACCAATTTGCTCATCCACCTTCATAATTAATTGGTTTAAATACACAAATCTTCACCGCAAATGTCAATTGTTTTGATTTTATTCATTGTAAAAATATATTTTTTAGTTTTAGTCCTTGCCAATATAAAATATTTTGTTTGGACATTGGTGTTTTGTTTTACTCTCTGTAAAATATGTTCATATTAAAATTGTTCTTTATAATATATATTTTAATCCTTATTTGAGGTCTTTAAAAAAAATCCTTATTTGAAGTACTAAAATCAAATAATCTACAAATTTTAAGAAAAAATCTAATATGATTTTTTTGTAAATAGAATTTTTTTGGTAACATTGTTCTATCACTGGTTTATAACTTATTATTTCCACTATAGTTGAAGTAAGCTTATTAACTTAAAGCTTATACCTTCTTCCAACAAAAAAAAACTTAATGCTTATACTTTACCATTCTTTCTCGATTTTATCTCATTATTAATAAAAAAATCTTTTTATATTTATTAACTTCTTCAAGCAATAATAAGTTTACAAATATCATCTTATTAGTGCAAAGTTTTTACAGTTGCTTAGAATTTTTTCTCCATTTTTTCATTTGATTTCTATCATTGTAGTATTCAACCTTTGAGATGCTTTAGGGTACGTTTGGAACCATGGATTGTGGAAGGAAGGGGGCCTAACAGGAAAGAAAGTTTATGGAATTCTATGCTTCCATGGTTTGGTTTGATTATAAACAAGGATGGAAAGAAACTTTCTTATGGGTCCCACAACAAAAACCAATCCTCTCCAAATTGGAAGAAAGGTTGCGGAACATGTCTTTTTATTGAAAAGACATAAAACTCACCATCATCTTTTTATAACATACTCCCTGCGCTCTCAAATATAAGAAAAGATTCTTTTTTTATGTTCATTGAATAATTAATGTATCTGCTTTACAATGTAGACCAGATACATTAACTACTCAATGAATCTACAAAAAGAATATTTTCTTATATTTGAGACCGAAGGGAGTATATTAATATATTAATTAAGTTTTGATATATAAATTGTTTTTTATTAATAATAGGGTTAATTAAGTAAATGGTCCCTATAAATATTCAAAATTTTGCTTTTAATCCCTACAAAATAAAATCACATTTTTTAGTCCCTATAAAATTTTCCATCAACATTTTTAGTCCTTATAAAATTTTTCCATCAGCATTTTTAGTCCTTGTAAAAAATTTCCATCAACATTTTTGGTCCCTAAAATGCTTAAGGAAAATATCGCAGGGACTAAAAAGTGTGATTTTATTTTGTAGGGACTAAAAACAAAACTGTGAATATTTATAGGGACTAAAAACTTAAATAACCCTTAATAATAACTATATGTCTATCAGTACCGAAAAATATTAAGTGGCAGATAACTTATATTTATGTATATACATTATTGGTACATATGCTATATTAAAATAATTTGTTATATTAAATTAAAATTGTATAATACTTGTGTGTATATATCATTTTTATGAAAGGGTATAAATGTCATTTGAAAAATATAGTTTATTCTTTCCTTCCACTTTCTATTCACTTTCACTATAACCAAACAACCATCAAATCATCTCACTTTCTACTCACTTTCTTCTTATTTTCTTTCTATTAACAATCTTTCCTCTAATTTTCTTTCCTTTAACTTTCTTTTCTCATCCGAACAGAGCCTTAATGTTGATCATATTTCATCATGATGATTTTGTTTTTTTCCCCTTGTGGTTACAGGGGTGTTTTGTGGTTATGTTTCGTTTATGTTTGTTCAACTATTTGTATTTCCTATTCTTAGCAAAAGTTGCGTTTATTTATTTAATACAAAAAAACATGACAATGATTTCATATACTCCTTTTTCAATGTTTATTTTAAGGATGCTTTTTCAATGTTTATTTTAAGGATGCTTTTTCAATGTTAAAGCACGATTACAATTATGTAATGTATATTATGTTGTAAGAGTTTTGCTAACCAGTGTTCTAAGAGAAATAGTTAAGGATTCTAATACAAATTTTACTTTTTTATTTTATTAGCAACAATTACACCACTTTTCAATGTAAACTTACTTATCTTAATGCTTTAACAGATACCTTAAGACAATGTTCAGCATTTTCCACGTTTTAAACCTAATATTGTTGAATCATTTTTCCTACCTGCTCCGGTGACTAATTTATTAATGTCGGCAATCAATTTGAACAATCTTCCTTTAAAAAAAGCAATAAATTTGAAAGGAAAAAAAAAACCATTTCAATCAATATGTTTCTTCAACACTTTGTTTTTTTAATTTTTATAAATTCAACACTTCATTTTCTCTCCAACTCTTTTTTCTTAATGTACTAATTTATCTATTTCTTTCTCTCAGAATTTAATGGGTGAATACGTGTTCGAAAAACATTTTCCTAAAAAGACAAAAAATTGAGGGGACATAAAACTTACCCATGAAATGAAAAATAATGTACTCCCCCGTCCCATTTTAAGTGAGCATTTTGTTAATTTCACACATATTAAGAACAAATGTATAAATGAAAAATGTACATCCAAATTGATGAAAGTAAGAGATATTGGGTCTTCTTCCCTTAAAGAGTTCATATGTTATTTTCTCCAAGATAGATCTGATGTAGATTCTATTTTGGACATAACATGTTGTATTCACTGCTTCTGCCCAGAAATGTTTAGCCAAATTATTTTCATGAATCATGGTTCTTGCCATTTCTTGTAAAGTTCTATTCTTTCTCTCTACAACCCCATTTTGCTATGGAGTTCTAGGAGAAGAGAATTCATGGATAATTCTATGTTTTTCACAAAAAGCTTCAAATGACTCATTTTCAAATTCTCCACCATGATCACTTCTTACTTTTAAAATCTTCATTTCTTTTTCAGAGTGTATTTGAGTGCAGAAGTTACTGAATACATCATAAGCATTATCCTTACTTCTTAGGAATTTAACCCAAGTTCATCTGCTGTAATCATCAACAATGACCAAACCATATTTACTTCCATATAAGGATGCAAGGTTAACTGGTCCAAATAAATCAATATGAAGTAATTCAAGGGTCTAGAGGTTGAGACGATGTCTTTAGTTTTAAAAGATGATTTTACAATATTTCCTTTCTGGCATGCACCACAAAGTGCATCTGAATGATAGTCAATGTTAGGTAAGCCTCTAACAAGTTGTACCTTACTAAGCTTAGAGATTAATCTCCAGTTAGCATGTCCCAACCTTCTGTGTCACGCCCATTTCTTATCATTCACTGATAGAAGGCAAATTACCTTTTGATCAACTAGTTCAGAGAAGTTGATTTTATAGACATTCTCTATCCTCTTTCCCTTGAATATTATGGAGTTGTCATCCTTGTTAATTACTGTGCAGTTAGCCTTACCAAACATCGCATCATAACCATTATCACAAAACTGACTGATACTCAATAGGTTATGTTCAAGACCATCTACCAACCACACATTATTAATAGAGATAGAGGAGTTACCAATAGTTCCTATACTAATGATCTTACCAGACTGGTTGCCTCCAAATTTCACATTTCCTCCTTCTTTCATTGTGAGGTTAAGGAACATATGATTCTCTCCTGTCATATGTCTTGAGCAACCGTTGTCTAGGTACCATGATTTTTCCTTTTCCTTTGCTCTTAGACATACCTGCAGTATTGACAATTTCAGATTTAAGTACCCATTGTTTTATGGGTCCTTTGAGGTTAGTGCTGGAAGTTTTACTCTTCACTTCTTGTACCTTATGATGTGAGTTTGATAGCTTCTGATTAACCAGTACCTTACATTTAGCACCTTTTGGTTTTGATTCCCAGGAAGCAACAACTGTTTTGTTCTTCTGAACCTTAGACTTTAAGATATCAGACTCTGATTTCAACAGACTCTGAGGAACAGGTTCTGATCTCTTCAGAATCTTGATCTTTGGAGCTTTAGAGTCAGAGTTTGTCATTGCCTTAGGCTTAGAGTTCGTTGGCTTTGAAATATTCTTAGCCTTAGAACAAGAAGCTTCAGGTTCTGACTGAACCACAGTTTCAAACTTAGCACCTTCAGGTACAAAGAAGGTTTTCAACCCTTCCTTGATGCATTCACAACATGCTTTGAGACTGATTTCATTAGGTTTTTCTTCTGAAAATTCAATCCCTTTACCACTGTTTCTGTAAATGCTATAAATCATAGAAGCCACTTTGCTTCTGTCAATACCAGACATAATAAAATCTTCAAGAGCAATTTCATGTTTACTTAAAGGTTTTCCATTACACTTTTCTTGTAGCTTCTAACAAAGAAACTTGAGCTTCTCTTCATAGGTTTTACAAATGAAGTCAAAGCCTCTAAGTCCTTCCTCAGAAGCTTTTAGATCCAACAAAGTTGTTTCTTGTTATTTCATTAAATCAACATATTTTTCTTTTAAATCTTTCAACTCATTGGTTCTAAGTTCAAAATGTGTAAGGATCTCTTTAAGAGACTCAACAAGTTCTTCTCTGGAAATTTTAGAGTATACCTCATTTTCATCTTCAGTGTCTGAGTCAGGTTCAACTTCAGATGTTAGTGTAGATACTAACCACACAGCTACATTTGCTTCATCTTCAACTTCTTCCTTTTCAGACCCAGATTCACTGTCTAAATCTTCCCAGGTTGCCATTAAACTCTTCTTAATCTGCTTCCTGAATTTTCTTGAGTTGAAACTTGATTTCTATGACCTGTCCTTTGATTTTTCCTTCTGAAGATCAGGGCAATCAGCAATGAAATGTCCAGACTTCTTACAATTGAAGCATCCCTTCTGATCTTCTTTCTTGGAGCTTTTGTAGCCACCCGGCTTACTCAGAAACTTCCTATTCTTCCTTGCTAGATACTCAAGCTTGTTGGAGAGCATAGCCATATTCTCAGTAGGATCTTCATCAAAATCTCCATCAGGTGATTCATCTTCAGATTCAATAACTTTAAGAACTTTTGATGACTTTCCTTAAGATGGCAGAGCAATAGATTTATTCTTCTTAGCAGGCTCATCTTTATTTAGACCTATTTCATGAACTTTGAGAGAGCTGACAAGATCTTCAACACTTAAAGTGTTTAAATCCTTAGCTACCTCAATAACAGTAACTTTAGGACTCCATCTGGCAAAAAAATGGTAAAAAAATTATAGCAAAGTGATTAGTTTTGACATTGAGTCGAGGAAGGATAATTCGATCTACATTTTGTTTGCCTAGCGACTCATTGACATCACGCAATCCCAACCCCCCCTTTATAGCATCCACTAGGAGTAGCAACAACTTATGATTATCCGTGGACCAAGGGACATAACTATCTTTGTCTTTACAATTTTCTCTGTTATTTTCTTGTTGTGAATCTCGCATTTGATCACTAATAT
>Ga0228710_1009846_pt1 | contig 13068 bp, 7 predicted proteins | sample MedpolnodulmetaG_FD_177995 | JGI IMG/M metagenome (GOLD analysis project Ga0228710, IMG submission 177995) | Root nodule microbial communities from Medicago polymorpha collected in Santa Monica, California, United States - pink nodules | ecosystem: Host-associated > Plants > Roots > Nodule...
TTTCAAAAAAAAAAAATATTTACTGAGAATAATTAAATTTTATTCTTAAGAGTAATAACTTAGTGCAATTTTCAATACAAAATTTCTTTTATTGGTATCTTAACATGTGCCCTTAGGACCAGTGGGTGGAGCCAGGATTATTGTAAAGCCATGGCAAAAAAAAATTGCAACACATTTATAGGGGTTTACATAAGAAATTGCAAGCAAATAATCAAAAAAATCTAAAGAAATTGCCCAATTTATAGGGGTTTATATAAGAAATTCATAGGGATTTACATAAGAAATTGCAAAAAAATTGGGTCAGAGCCCGGGCGGGTGCCCGGAGTCGTCGGGCCATAGAACCGCCCATGCTTAGGACACATGTTAGCATTTCCCTTTTTTTAGGCAAAATGAAAATTAAATTAAAATAAAAAGAAAGGTAGAAGAATCCATGTGAAAATATATCGTGATAAACCATACCAAGTGGACAAGTCCTAATCTATTCTAACAAAAATTCACTAGTTACGCGCGCAACCCAACCCCTGCGTACGGCCACGAAATCAAGCTACAAAAAAACATGAAGAGTGAACTTCTGCAAAACAGTTAGGATTTAAGAATGGTGAATGGATTTACCGCCAAACATGGTATCAAAATTCAAGTGCCAACAGCTCCCTAAACAAGTAGCAAGCATAAAAGCTCTTTCGAATGTACCAAAGTATCAGTGACGGCTATGACTCCTTGAAACCTGCAGAACTCAACAGTTCTGAAAACATCATAAAACCGAAGGACATGCCACCAAACACAACGGTTTTCAAGAGAAGCGTAAAAACTCAGATCGAGGGATGAGTTCAATACGTTAGTAACCAGTCCATTTCTGGTTAATCGAACAACAACCCTTACGGGTATACGAAACCAACCACAACATACCCTAGGGGGAGTTGTTTTTTTAAATGGAATAAATAAAAATATTAAAGAATTTTTGACAAAAAAAATATTGTAAAAGAATTATAAAATTCCAACTCAGCGTGCCAAATATGCAATTTTATCCAGCCAGCACGTCATATCAGCGTTTCTGCACACTCAAATGGGTTGAAGGTCTAAAACCAAAGAATTTTTAAAGGGTTAATAGGTCTTTACCCCCCCTTTAATATAGGTCATTTTCGATTTTCCCCCCTGTAAAATATTTTTTTTGATTTACCCCCTGTAAAAAAAAAAAAATTTATTTACCCCCCTAATAGGTCAAACAAAAACAAATTTTATTTTATTTTTCAAGAAATTTTTTTTTTGTTTGGCCTATTACGGGGTAAATCAAAAAAAATTACAAGGGGAAAAACCAGAAATGACCTATATTACAGGGGGGTAAAGACCTATTAACCCATTTTTAAATTATAAGGGGAAACTCCAAGTTTTTTTTCCCTAAGGGGTAAACCAAAATGCGCTCATATGACAGGGGTAAAAGCCTATTAACCCAGAATAATATAAGCGGGGTGAACCAAAATGCGCCTATATGACAGGGGATAAAAGCCTATTAACCCAAAATAATATGAGAAAGATCTTCGTGACTAGACTCCTTTGTCCTAAAGACGAACACGCATTGGCAAACAGCCCCTACACATTCTCCAAATAAGACTCTTCACCTAATGGTATAGACTTCAAACTTGATAGTATGCTCTTTTTTTGGTCATAGATTTGAATCTCTAGATTTTTTTAAAAAAAAGTATTGAATCAGTTTATACAAACTTTTGGATTCTCTTTTTACGATTGCGTTTTTTTTTCTCTGCTAGGGTTTTATCTTTTTCAGTGAGCGATGAACTTTAGCAGTGAGCGACGTGAGTCGGAGACAGCTGTACCACCAAAACCATCGGATGACCGTCAATTTTCCTTTCGTGACAAACTTGTTGGTGCTTCTGTTCCAGTGCCAAGGCAAGAAACAATTGATCTTATTGGGAAACAACTTGCAAAAATTGATCTTGAAGAGGGAGATAGGTTGAGACCTCATTGCTATATTGATGATTCAGTTGTGGTGGGAAGAAGAAAGAAATATCAAGAATTTATAATTGTGAAACTATTGGGGAAGGATCTTGGTTTCTTTACCATGTGTGATAGATTGAAGGGTATATGGAAGTTGACCAAAGGTTTCGATATGGTGGACGTCGGGTATGGCTTCTACATAATCCAGTTTGATATGGCGGAGGACAGGGAAAAAGTGATTAGTGGCAGACCTTGTATGGTCTTTGATCATTGTCTTGCAGTTCAACCATGGAAACCTAATTTCATAGCTTCTTAGGTTAGTATTGATAAAACTCTAATTTGGGTTTGTATACCAAATTTGGGTATGGAATATTATGTTGAAAGAATTTTACTAGCCCTTGATGCGGCCATCGGAACCCCCATTAAGGTGGATCTTCAAACTCTTGATGCAACCAGGGGGAAATATGCCAGGGTGTGTGTTGAAATTAGGCTTGATCTTCTTGTGGTTGGGAGGTTTTGGTTCAAAAATCATTGGTTTAACATTGAGTATGAGGGGCTACACTTGCTTTGCACCAAGTGTGGTTTGTACGGTCATGTGGGGAACAATTGTCATGTGAAGAAGATGACCAAACAGCAGGTCACCACGGTGGAGAGTCAAAAGGACGACGTTAGTGTGAGTATGGAGGGAGAGACGCATCATACTAATTCTAAACCTAATTATGCAACTGATGTTGCTCCTAAAATAACAGAAGAGGTCGGACTACATGGGGAGTGGTTGATTGTGAACAAAAGAAAACCGAGTCATAAAAAAAAAAAGCAAAATATAAGCATTAAAGGAGTGGAACCAGTGAGCAATAAAAAGCCAGGTGTTAACCCTTTCACGTTCTTAAAAATTGGAGGAGACGGTGGGAATGAAGTGGCAACCTATAATCATGGTTTGGATTTACATGAGAATCCAAAGATTTGGACTAATAATAAAAACAAAAGGTCACGTAATGATCACAAAAAGCATGTTAAGAATGATGATAAATCAAATGGTGCTTATGTGGGGCCCTCACCAAAAACAAGTGTTAATGTAGATATTACTACTTCCAACAAGAGTAGCATACAACGTACCAATATTGATGGTTTTGATAAGGAAAAGCAAGTGGATGGTTTTGATAAACGAGGTGTGAACACTTTCCCTTTGACAGTTAACTTGAAAACTTCGGCTCATGCGACGAGTCTTGTGAATGGTGAAATACTTGCACAACCTAAACCTCCTGATCCTTTCTTAAAGGTTATGAATGGTGGGGGGAATGAGGCATCTCAAAAAATCCTTCGTGATAAAGATGATAATGATGAAATGGAGGACATTGTTGCGGAAACTCCCAATCTAGAGTGATTAGTGGTCTCTGGTTAGTGAGTGTTTTTTCTTGTTCATCTACTTTTATCAATGATTGTGTTTAAAGATTTTTCTCTTATTTCTTGGAATGTTCGTGGCTTCACCAATAAAAAGAGTAAAATGCATATGCGTGAGTTATTAAAAAGGTTTAAACCTGATTTGTTGTTTATTTTCTAGAGTCATACACCCTTTCCTTACTCTAAGCAATTTTGGGATAAAGAGGGGTTTAACTGCCTTGTAGTGGAGGAAGCCCAAGGTCATTCGGGAGGTGTTTGGGTTGTGGTTAATCAAACTAGATGTTTCTCATATGATGTTATGGATACTATGCAACAATGTATCAGCGTTAAGATTTCCTTTGGTGTTCATTCTTGGGTTTGCACAGGGGCTTATGCTAGTCCAAATTACACAACTTGATGACTTTTTTGGGATTATTTGGTGGACCTTGGAACTCAAATTGACCAACCGTGGGTCCTTATTGGAGACCTTAATGAGATCTTACTTCCTTCGGAACAACATGGTAGTGTGTTTTCTCAAACTAGAGCTAGCCGTTTTGGTAACATGCTTGATAAATGTGGCTTCATGGATTTGAATTATTTTGGTTCAAAGTTCACTTGGAATCGACATTGTGTGGGAGGTCGCTCATTGTCTAAAAGGCTGGATAGAGGGGTTTGTGACCATGAGTGGAGGATGAGCTTTCAAGAGGCGACAATGGAACATCTTGTGAGACGTCATTCTAATCATAATCCCCTTCTTCTTCGGTGTAATCAGGTTTCTAATAGAGGACATAGGCCGTTTCGATTTCAAGCTGCTTGGTGTACTCATACCAATTATTCTAATGCGGTCTTGAATGCTTGGAATAAAGGTAATGGCAGTGTGGTGGCTTCTCTTCAGAATGTTGAGAAAGGTTCTTTGACTTTTAATGAAGAGCATTTTGGTAATATCTTTAGGAGGAAAAAACATCTAGAATCCAAAATGAGGGGTATTCAGCGTGTGCTTGAGGAAGTTGATTCAACTGGGTTCTTCTCCTTCACAAGGATCTTTTGCAAGAGTATGAAGGTGTCCTTTTCCAGGAGGAAACATTCTGGTTTCAAAAATCTAGAGAGAATTGGATTAATCTTGGAAGCAGAAACACCTCTTTCTTCCATGCTCAAACTGTAGTACGTAGGAAAAGGAATAATATTCATGGTTTTCACATTGCTCCTAACTCTTGGTGTACAGACCCTGATATATTGAGAAATGAAGCGGTAAAGTACTTTAAATGTTTGTTTGGAACTTTGGATGAGTTGAGGACATATCAAAGTGGGGGCCATCATAACGCTCTGACTCATGATGACAAAAGAACCCTTACTTAATCTGTTACAAAAGAAGAAGTTTATCAAGCCCTTATGAGTATGAAGTCTTACAAAGCTCCTGGCCCAGACGGATTTCAACCTATCTTTTTTAAGATGTTTTGGAAGGATGTTGGGGATGATGTTTGGAATTCGGTTAAACAAGCTTTTTCTTCTGGTACTTTTGATCCAAGCATTACTGAGATCCTGGTTGTGATGATTCAAAAAGGTGATAATCCGAGCTCTTTTAAAGATTGCAGAACTATTAGTTTGTGTAATGTGGTGTACAAGTTAATCTCTAAAGTATTGGTCAATATACTTCACCTTATTTTAAGTCGTATTGTTAGCCCTCTTCAGAGCAGCTTCATTCCAGGAAGAAGTACTAAAGACAATGTTATAGTGCTTCAAGAAATGATTCATCACTTAAGAAAGAAGAAGAGCAAGAAAGGTGGTCTTATTCTCAAGCTTGATTTGGAGAAAGCTTATAATAGATTGGTCAGACTCTAAATTTTTTTTCCTTTCATGAACCTACTATTTCTCTTATCATGCATGGTATTTCATCTTCCTCCATCTCTTTGCTATGGAATGGTAGTAGGACTGAGAGCTTCACTCCTAAAAGGGGTTTACGAGAAGGCTCCCTACTTCTCCATGTTGAGATTTTGGGTTTATACCATGGTTTGAAGTTGTGTTTGGATACTGGATTTAAGCATGTGGTGTGTCACTCTGATTCAACTACTGTTGTTGAACTCATCCAAAAGGATTTGAATGTTCATCACAAATATGGAAATTTAATCATGGGTATTAAACAACTTCTTCTTAGAAATTAGGTGGTTAGTTTACGACATACTTTGTGTGAGGGTAACACTGCAACTGATTTTCTAGCTAAAAAGGGTGCTCTTAGTGATACTGGCCTTGTTATTTTGAATGAAGCCCCCTCCTGATATGGCCTCTATCCTCTTAGCAGGTGCAATGGATGTTGAGTTTGTTCGACCCTAGTATGGGTCTTTTTTAGCTTCTTTTTTTTTTTTCCTTTTCGTTTTTCCCTTTTGTTACCAAAAAAAGTTTATACAAAATTTTGCTCGGCTTTAATTGTCCCCACCTTCTGCTAGATTAGTCGCTTCTCAAACTAGATAGCAACTTTGAAAAAACTCAAGCTTTTTTCTTCTTTTTTATTGTGTTAGAATCAATTTGATATTAGCTCTTTCTTTTTATATTTTCATATTAGTGTCAATTGCAATCCCTAGCTCATCACGAAAGTTCATACCATCTTGCAACAACCACACAACACCAATTACTTTTATTCCTTTTCGGCAAAAATTTACGCTTAATGAAAATGGTGCTAATTTCAGTAGTAAATTCCTTTCAAGGTAGTAGTCATTTGGTGATTGAGATCTCTTTCTTCCCCACTATTAAAAGGTGATTATTATTAGATTAACGTTTTTATTGTAGGACAATGTATTAATTTGGTATAATCTCTTTGATATTTTCAAGTACATTAATTAATTTTTTACTAATATATCGTTATTTATTTTATATTTTTTCTTCAATCAACATTAAATATTATGTTGAAAACATACACTAACTATCTCTCTTAAAAGATAAAATTATAAAAACAATAATAATTACAAACAAATTTATTATCACTTTCAATTTTATTAATTTTCGTTATTTTTTCAAAAGAGCCTTATAATTAGAGACGAAGGTAATGTTAGTTTTCTTATCTTTTTGAGTCATATCAAAGATTAGAAAAAGATGTATTTTTCTATGGTTATTGGAATACGTTGTCATTTTTTTAATGTTTATTTTTTAACATAATTCGAATGATATTTCCAAAAGTAACAATATTTGTGAGATTTATTATTAAATTTTTTTTTTTTTGGGATTGTATATATGTCCTACTGTTTTTGATTATGATGTAACTTTTTTGAAGGAGATTATGATGTGAATTGATTTTTCTCTTTACTTCTTTCTAACATATCTTGTGCGAGACAAATAAAGAAGTTTGGTTATTGAAATTTCATTTTGATTTTTTTTTTTATAAAAAAATACTTTAATACAATGACGATGTTATTCTGATTTCATCAATCTCAAAGAGATTCGAAATATGCATTTTGGTATTATGATTAAAATATCAATCAATAATCATTATATTCAATTATATCAATCAATGATCATTATATTTAATCAATAACATTTGAATGAGATAAGTTTAACCTAAAGTTGCGATTTGAATCAAACCTAAAAACACATCCATGTTAAATATTTTGAAGGAGAATTGTGTCACATTTTACAGTTTTATCCAATTTAAAAGATTAATTTTTACAATTATACGTAAAGATATTCGATTCACACAAAAAAAAAACAACAATTTCTAAAAAAGAAAGAGCTAAAAATAGCAAAAGAAAACAAAATAACTCTCTTCGAAGAGTGTCCCATGTATACACATGCATCCACACACACTTATATAAATACCTTGAGCTTATCAAACAAATATTCATAACACGAGAGTTACAAAACAAAACAAACCCCCTCTCTCTCTCTCTCCCCCCTCTCTCACACACTCTCTCTCTCTCTCTCTCATAACCTTTGAGAGGTTGAGAAATGGGTTATACTCACCATATTCTCTCATATTTTTTCCTTATTCTTACGGTGGTGGTGAGAGTAAAAGCAAAGGGTTATGGAGGTTCTTCTCAACAGTGTGATATGTTTACAGGAAAATGGGTGGTGGATGAATCATATCCGTTGTATAAACCAACAGCCACGTGTCCATTTATAGAAAGAGAGTTCAGGTGTGAAGCAAATGGAAGACCTGATCTGATTTATACTCATTATAGATGGCAACCACTGTCCTGCAATTTACTCAGGTTATCATTACTCTTTCTTTCTTCTTATTGGTTACTTTTTTATTGTCATTTTCACTTTACACTAGTATCACATTACCATAATTTAATTACTACCTTTGAATATTTAACTTGTTCTGTGTTTTTAGTTGAGTTATACTACTACTAGTACCAATTTTTGTTGGTTGTAATCAATAATATTCAATACTAGTTTGTTCACTCAAAAAACATAGATATTAGTTAGGTTAGCATGTTTATTTCAAATTAGCATTGGAATATGATGTTAAATTATATGAGAGAACTTCGGTGATTATTGTAATCTTACTCGATTTAAAGGATTAGTTCTTGTAATTACGCATATAAAATACTAAAAAAGACTCCCATTGTAATGCGACAAACCTGCTCATATATAAATATGAATATATGATTGTATGCAATAGGTAGGCTATAAAAAAAGGAAAATGCTAGATATCAAGAATGATTTTATCAAGAAAGATTTAAGAATGACATGGCAGAATAATCACTCTTAGATTTCAGTCTTATTTATTAATCTTTCATAAAAATAAAAAAATACATAACACCTACCACCCCATGATTTCCGGCCAGACTGAGATTTTATTGGCTAACATTAATTTTGGGACAATTTCTTGATAAAATTTAAGGGTGGTTATTATGCCATGTCGTTCTTAAATCTTTCTTGATAAAATCTTTCTTGATATATAGCATTGCTCTAAAAATAATAATCAAAAGAAATGTTATTTAGAACGTTATGACAAAAAAGGCATCTATAGTTTGGTAGGTTTTTTTTGAAAGAAAGAAAGACTATAGTTTGGTAGTTATGAGTGATTTATTGAAACCTCATATTTAAGGGATATGTTTGGTTCTATTGTGACGAAAAAATTAACTTTCATTGATTTTGTAATTGATGACGGGCTTTATTATCATTTGTGCATATTAAATGCTACCATTTATTAAGGTTTTCATTTTTTTATTAAGGTTTTATTTTTGTTTTCTGGTTCAAACACTTTTGTTCAACACATTTTTTTCATTGTTAGACTTAGAGTACTGTAATAGGAGATCTATCATGTGACCTTTTGGTATGATCCAATCATAACAGCCTGTAAAACAACTGGATTTTTTTTAAGGAACAAACATTAGATTTAGCGGGGAATGGAATTAAAGGCTCGAATGTTTGGCTTGGATTGGCTCGAAATTAGTGTTTAGTTAAAAGGTCTTGTAAGTGGTCACATGTCAATGTGACATAACACCCAAACATTAGTGGAGTTACTTCAGAAAAAAAAACATCAGTGGAGTAATTAATTAAAGGTATCGTTAACCGGTGTCTCGAGACATTGGTTAAGGAATCTAAAAATAGAACTTTTGTTTTAAAAATATAAGTTTTTATGATTACACTATTTTTTAATAAAAAAGTGTACTTCTTTAGTTGTTTAATTAATATCTCTAGACACTATTTAACATTCTCCATCAATACACCATAATTGTTTTAAAAATTGATTCGAACGCGTAAACTTCTTTTAAAGTTTTGGAGTCTGTCCTAACCCTAAGCCTCGATGCAGCCTCATCTAATTTTTCTTTTATAAAAAAAATTATTTTGTACATCATAATTAGATTCTCAATTATCATGTTCTATCATTTGTTATGAGAAAAGAAAGTGTCGGTTCATTCACTCTCACTTACTGTGGGACCCGCAATAGACCAAAACTGAGAAACTCTTGTTTTATAATGACTATTTTCACCTCCCATATTCCATTTATTCCTAATGTATCCCTTCTCCTTTTGTAGTTTTGTTCTAATTTTACTTTTGGAGTACTACATGCAAACAACTTGAACTCAAAGTGGCAAGTGAAGTCAGCAAAATAAAGTATAACGATAATTGGTGTATGTTATCTTTTAAAGGATAATTGGTTGATACTTAACGTATGTTTTAATAGAAAAAAAAAATCAATTTTATTGTATTAAATCATGTTAATTAGGGGATATTTTAACAATTAGTATTATTTAAGAATCAATAATGTAGTAGTAGAAAATGAAGCTCGGTTAAACCTGTGTTTGGTTGGACGGTACAATTTTCACGTCTTAATAAAAAGACGGTAGGGATTCACGTTTACATAGAAGCTACAAATAGTAGCTTCTCAAAACCACGGCAAAAAGTGCTCTAAACCTACGACTAGAGTGGTAAAACGGTGAAGCAAACATATACCAAGTTGATAGGAGTTGACCCATACCTCACAAAGTTGTGAGTTCAAATTTAGCGTGAGAACCTCTTTTGTGTATTATTTGTGCACATTTTTTGAGTATTTAGGTTCACATTGACCCTGATGAACTCTCAAAACGCAACTCATCTAATAACATAGTCTATTATATGTTTAATTGCAGGTTCAATGGACAAGATTTTCTGGAAAGAATGAGGGGGAAGAGCATCATGTTTGTGGGAGATTCATTGAGCAGAAATCAATGGCAGTCTTTGACTTGCTTGCTTCATTCTGCAGTGCCTAATTCCAGTTACACTGTGGTTAGAGTTGGAGATGTTTCTATATTTACATTTACGGTAAGATATATACTTTATGCTATTTATTTTTCTCTATGTTAAAGGAAACAAAGTGAATAATATCAACCATTAATTATTGTTATTGCAACCATAAGAAATAGACAAAGTGAGGTTAGTTACAAATGGTTGTTGTAATGTCAATGGTTGTCCATATTCACAAGTAAGTTAGGCAAATGGCAATCTCCATACGTTGCTTCCATTTTTAATGCACCCCCTCTTCTTACTTTCAAGATCCAACTCCTATTACTTTCTCTTATTTAGGATCGAATTGCTTTCAAGATCAAAAGGCTTTAATATTCAATTAAGTGACACATTTATTTTCTCATATTTGGGCAGTGACCAAATTTACATTATATACTTTATGATTGTATTATTTTTTTCACACAATCTTAACGGCAAAATTCACAAACACTAAATATTGAAAAAATTAGGAAATTGTAAGTTTGAATCGGTGTCTTAGCATATCAAACATTTTTGCAGCATTTTATTATATGGATTATACTTACAAGACATAGGCCCGTTTTAATTAGATATATTTTGAGTTTATGTAAAATAATTTATGCAAATAAATAAGCTTTTATTTAATTTATAAGTTCCCACTAACGATAAATGTATATTTGTAAAATGTTTTTTCATAAACTACGTTTATAAATTTATGAATAATACATAAAAACTTATTTATTTACATTGTTTTGTAAAATCTCAAAATCTGAGTAATCCAAACGGGCCCTTGTTATATTTCTTTTAACCATTGTAATTGAGTTATTAGCTTAATTGAGATTCCATAATACATCTCCTACTTTCATCAATCTTGAAACTAATCCTCAATTGATGTAAAATATAGTTATATCTCTGCCTCACAAAATGTGTGTTTTGTCAGAATCAAACATAGATTCTCTTACCCATAATCTCAATGAATATTGCCAACTTAGCCACGTCTCATTAAATTTTATGATTGTATTTATGTGGAACTAACTAGCTTTGTTTTTTAGTACTGCATTATTTGAGTTCATCATTATCTTAGGAAATTTCCTTTCATAAGGTTATTTTATTTTTAAAATATTTTCAGGAGTATGAGGTCAAAGTGATGCTTGATAGGAACGTGTATTTAGTGGATGTTGTCCGAGAGGATATAGGCAGAGTCTTGAAGCTTGATTCCATACAAGGAAGCAAATTGTGGAAAGGAATTGATATGCTTATCTTTAACACATGGCATTGGTGGTCACGTAGAGGACCCACTCAACCGTATGTTAATCATTTTTATATAATTTTTTCTGATAATTGGAGGGTTAAAAAAAAAAATTACAATAACAAAAGTAAGATTTTAAAAAAACTAGACCGAACTAATCAGTTGAACGAGACGTGTCAGCAATCCGTTTGATTAGTTACATCGTAATTTTAAAATTGATGCCATGAAATAAAAAATTATGATTAAGTGTAAAATTGATTTGTATTAAAAGTTTGTTTATATTAAACTCTATTTTTGTTATTAAATTATGAATGAATGGATATTTCTTAGATGGGATTATATCCAAGTGGGAAATCAAGTTATGAAAGACATGGATAGGATGAAAGCTTTTGAAAGTGCACTCACTACATGGGCAAGATGGGTAGATGCCAACATCGACCCTGCAAAAGTAAAGGTCTTCTTTCAAGGGATTTCCCCATCTCATTACAAGTAAGTAAATAAATTTTAACCATGTTATTTTTGCGAAATATTTATAGCTTTTGTGGGAAATTTGTCTCACCATGTTTTGTGAGTTTTCTTTTCTGAAGAGTCGAACATTACTTAAAAAATGAGTTTGTTCTATATGATTATTGTAATGTTTGGCGAATTTCAAATTGGTTTCCGAGCAAATTCAATTACTAACGAAATATAACTAATCAACTTAACTTGATTGGAATAGATGATTGTTAGTATTAAGTACTTGAATTATTGGACTCAAATCCTAATGTTTATAATTAAATGCATTACAAGATAATTTTTTGTGACATGACAAGTGTTTCTATTTTGAACTCTGATTTCAGTGGCACCCTATGGAATGAACCAAGTGCAAAGAGCTGTATTCGAGAGAAGACACCGTTGGCCGGATCGACTTATCCGGGTGGATTGCCGCCGGCTGTGGGTGTGTTGAAGAGTGTACTAAGCACAATTAAGAAACCAGTCACATTGCTTGACATCACAACCCTATCACTGCTAAGAAAAGATGGCCATCCTTCAATTTATGGACTTTTTGGTTCAAAGGGAATGGACTGCAGCCATTGGTGTCTTTCTGGTGTTCCAGATACTTGGAACCAAATACTCTACAACCTTATTTAATGTGATTTTTAATGGCTTTTTTTTATAATTAATTAATTGGGGGGATTTAGTGGATTTATAGAGATAAAAATTTATATAGAAAAATTGGGGTGGCTTGATATGGATTTGATAACTTGACTATCCTTTTGTACTATTGGAGTGCTCAAAATTTAATAATAATAAGAAAATTATTTTGGATATTGAGTTTGTGAAATAATATAGTTTGTTCTCTAAAGTCTTTATATTGAACACTAGACTCAATATAGTTTGAATATAATTTTTTGAAGTTCATTCCTCCACCACTAGAATGGTATGTTTGAAGTAATAAAATGAGATGAAAATGAGTTAATCACATATGTAATACTTTGTATGTGTACTGGACTGTGCAGCTAGCACTGGTACAACTTGTACCTTTGTTTTTGGCTGCTATAATTAATTAAAAAGTAGAGGAGTGCTGACAATAGTCTCTTTTAAACACTCTCTTTAATATTCACTTCCTTATTGGTTTAAGTTATTGTGATTGTACTTTTGCCGGTAAAAAAAACAGATAGAAGGGAGTGAAATATTGAAGTAATTAAATACTTTACTCAAAGTGTTTAAAAACATAAACGAAATGGAATAAAATATAACTCAGTTTATCAAATATTTAATTTTTTTCTTTTTGAGCAAAAAATATTATTATTTTTTTTTTATGAACA
>Ga0228710_1009847_pt1 | contig 13067 bp, 9 predicted proteins | sample MedpolnodulmetaG_FD_177995 | JGI IMG/M metagenome (GOLD analysis project Ga0228710, IMG submission 177995) | Root nodule microbial communities from Medicago polymorpha collected in Santa Monica, California, United States - pink nodules | ecosystem: Host-associated > Plants > Roots > Nodule...
ATATAGAGGTGTGAAAGATACGTTGGAGAATTTCCAGCACACAAAAAGAGTCGTTTGAAGCTTGTTGATAATCACCAATGATCTTTTGCCTGATATGGTTATTGTCCTATGAAGGATCAATTTCAAATGCATTCCTTGTATGAAGGAACATTTCTGCCGGCATGGCTGTTTTCCTTGTCTTGTTGCAGAGACACGAACAGAGTAGTGAAGGTAGTGGTTGTACAGTTCGTACAATTGTCCTTTGTCAACGCTCTTGATAGAACAAACATCCAATGCTTTCAAATTTCATCTCGAGGGCCGTTGTTATACTCTTTCGGTCTTTTGCAATGCTTAGGCGTGATCAAAACATATTCCTAGCTCTTGAATCTTTAAGATTTTTCATCTCCTGATGAACTTCAGCTTCTGGTGATCTTGCTTCTGATGAGGCGCTTCTGATGAACTTGCTTCTGATGACGTCATCACTTCAGAAGCACTTTGTACTTCATGAGCATTTTTCTTCAGACGCTTCAAGCTTCCATTTTGTTGATTCTTTTGCACTCTTTTGTTCTTCCTGAAGCTGCAGACGCTTCAGGAGCATTTTCATTTCAATGACAGCCCTGATAATGGCAGCATGACAATCGGCAATCTTCCTCAATCATGCAAGTTTTCTATCATTCTGCATCTTTATCTCTACAATCAACACATGTTTCTGACGCACTTCTTATGTGCTTAATATGTTTTGTTATTGGGTACGTTATCTCATTAAAATTTAGAGTAAAGATCTTATTTGATCCTTCACAATTTTCTCATGGCTTAATTTAGTATCAACAAAAAATAATACAAAAGTAATTCATGACATTTTCATTTCAGGGAAAAATTAGTCTCTATGTTGTAATGAGCCAAAGACCAATCTGTGTTCTGAATAAGTTCGATTTAATCTTTGGCAAGGATTAAATTGAACCGCGAGAAAATTGCGAGGGATCAAACTGGGTCATTACTCTAAAATTTGAAAATCTCGCAGGCTGGATGGAAAAAAATATCTCATTTCTTAGAGACATTCTTAACTCATTCTCAAAAGTTGATAACAAAAATAGTGTTGCAACATGCAAGTCCTATATATGCAATGTTTAGAGAATGCAGGGCCATTGGTTTCTAATGCGGTAAATCCTCTTGGAATTGTCCTTGGTAATATAAATTTCAGAGAAAGGACTCGCCACTCTTGGAAACTTAGTAGTGACTTCCATAGGAAACAAAGCAACAGAGAATAGCTCAACGATGCCAAAATGCATATGTTGTCTCTCATGAAAATTCGAAAATATCACAAGTTTGATGGTCGTAGGTAACATAAATTGGTAGAACTTCTCCTGCAGGTCAGTTTTTAAGAAAAGAAAGAGAACGAATAGAGGTAATGTATTTAATATTCTAGTCATTTTTCATGATTATGTGAACCTATTTGAAGGTAATGCATTTTCAATCTTTGATATAAACAGTGCCTTTGTTCTTGAAAAATTATTGATCATTGATGTTAAATTATTTTTACTTGGCCTCTTTTATATGTAACTCAATTATTACAATAAATCATTACTGTGAACATGAACTAATGAGTTAGAATTCGATAAGTTTATGTAGGCTTCTATTAGAAAATCAATCATGAGCATTGCAAGGTCTGTAATCTATTCGCTTAAACTTTAAGGAAATCTATATACTGTTATATGAATATATTGTTTTGCTTGATGTCATTTTCCCACTAATATATCATCCTGAACTTGCCAATTTTAAGATTGATAATGATGATATAGACTACATTTTTCAAATGTATATAAGACCTTACAACATGTTCATGTGTATTCTCCATCAAATTCTGCTCACCTTAATTGCCATTGCATATTTGGATATCTAGCTTTTTAGAAGTTAAACACTTAAATTCTTTTTTATTCATTTAATGATAATAATGTCATTGTTTTAGAGAAATGTGTTTGTTCAACCAACGTTAGATAACTTTTGCGACAACCTTTAAAGTGGTTAACTCATGTGACAGTGTTTTATTCATGGTTGAGGTATTTTATTCAAAATTTAGCACTTCATTTGATAGATATTCTTAAAAATTGTTTTTATTTTAGCCAAATGTACTTATACTTGAAAATTGATTACAGTTTTGCTTTTACTTCAAAAATTAAAAATTGTTAATTTAATTAAGTTTTGGACACCTAACAATTCACGGCAAACATCCATTTTGGTCACTCAAAGTGTGATGCACCGTCATTCATAGTCTCTAAATGTATTGAAGTTACAAATACATTCATTGTTAGTAATTTTATGGATTAAATTGAGCAACAAAAGAAATATTCGAAGTTGTTAAAGTCCTTTCAATTACTTTCTTATCGTTGTGCTATCTCTAAAAAGACCTTCTATTGATTGTAAGATATAGACTTTGGATAATGCGGAATTTTCTGGTAAAAAATTACAGGGGAATGATATGTTTGCATTTTTTTTGTTTATTTACAAAGACAAATCAAAGTGAAAATAAACTTGATTAAAACTACTACTCGTAGAATATTAGAACTGTTACTGAGTAGAACATTAAAATTATTGGTTTGAAACAATTCATGCACGAGCATTCCTTACAAGGTTATTATGTTTATACAATTTAGTCCTATCATATTTTTATTAAAAACATGAATGCAACTGATTTTAATTTGATGTCCATGTCAACCCCATTGTTTTTGTTCCCATAAATGTTTAGGTTAAAAATCAGCTTTTTCTTTCAATTATTTCAGGCTATTGCCCTTTGAACCATTGATACTAATTTCATACTTGGTTTGTCACTTTGAGCAAAATCTTCCAATGTCCCATTTCATTGAGTTTTCAAGAAACCAAGAAAAACTTAGAGTCAGTCCAACTTTAGTCTCCAACATATAATATATCACTTTCAAATATAATACACAAAAATAGATTATTTCGGCCGCACCACCCACATGCCTCAATCTAGTTTTAACTTAATTTTCAGGTATTCACTTGGATGTAGATTTGACGTATGTAATTATTGTTTACTACATCTAAATATATTATTATCTTCTCTTCCCCTTCTCTCTCTTGTGAGCCGTCACTAAAACCCTAGTCTTTTTCTCCTTCATTCATCCATCAAAGAGGGTGATTTAGGATCAATTTTTGACCGAAAATCACCCCTCTAACTCGTTTTCTATTTTCTTTTTATTAAAATAAGTGATTTTCACATCTAATTTGTTTTCCTTTCGTGATTTCGTCGTCTTAGTGCGATGTTGTTTTCTTCGTCGTCTTTGTACAATGTTGTTTGTCTTTCTTGTTTCGTTCAAATATTTGTTCGGTTCAGATTGTCAGATTTGCTTCGATCCAGTGCAGATCAAATCAATGACTTTGGAGTCCTCAACGTTGTAGATCTGGAGACATGGGTATTCCGGAGACTTAAATATAGTCATATGTGTAGGCTTTAGTACTTTGCCGTTTTATGCTATTAACATGGATGATGTGAGTTTGGTCACAGATTCATCCTTTTTGTTTTTAGCGAATTTTCATTGTATCGATGTACTCTATCAATTTGAATGAATGATCATCATTTATTTTTGTAAAAAAAAAAAGTTAATGAATTTTTTTATGGTTAATAAGTTTAGTATATCAATTAATCACCCATTAAATGTGATTAATTAACCATGTATTTGAAATGTGTTAACCAATTAAAAAGTTATTTAAATTTTACTGTTCAAATCACGCAATCATTTTTTTTCAATCACAAATATTAGTAGTTATCTTTTTAAATTAATATTTATTTATTTGTTTGGGTTTCAACTTAATACTTCCGACTTCTTTCTCGCTCTAAGCAGTTGAACTTCTTGTAAGCTCCTTTTTTATAGGACTCGTTTCTAAAAGTAGGAACCCATATTAATTTCACCATATAAGAAAGATAGTGTGAAAATGTTAGAAAGCTAAGAGTGCGTTGATCGCATTTCTATTTTTTTATTGCATATGATTGGAATGTCGAAATTCATGGATTCATCATTTCTCATATATGTAGATGTTTCATTTATTCTCATGGATGTTTTTGATAATGAATGTTTTTATAACTTATCCTATTTAATCGGTCAAACAAATGAAACAATGATTTCTCTCCTATTTTATTTTTTGCTCATATAACATGCGAATCCGCTAAAATATGAGTCTTATTTATAGAACACAAATAAGCAAGTGAATGATCAAAATAATTAAGGACCACTAACCATACATTCACTAATGGAGGTTATATTGAATCAAGCGCCCATCTCTTCTTGCATTGCAGTCAGTTTGGAAATGTTTGGCAGCTAGTTCGTAATTGGCTAGGCGTTTCTTTTGCAGATCCTTCAGTCATGGTCGATCACTTCATTCAGTTTGGTACTTCAGCTGGTCTTGCCAGGTCGCGGTGTTCTATCTTGCACTTAATTTGGTTTGCTAGTTCGTGGGTCATTTGGAAGGAAAGGAACGACAGACTTTTCCGAGCCAAAGAATGCTCACCGTTCAAGCTCTTGGAGAACATTAGGTTTCTTTCTTATTCGTGGTATAAAGCAAAATTTGTGAGTTATCACTATAAGTTTCATGAATGGTGCCAAAATCTCTTCCTATGTGTGGGTATAGGCTAACCTTTGCTATTATTCTCAAAACATTGCTGTAATTATTAACTATAACCTTTGGCACACCTTGTGCTGGGGGATAGCCAGCTAATTTAATATATTCCATTTTGGTTTCTTAAAAAAAGAAAAATCTAACATTCAGTAAGTTTATTATTCATAACGAGAAGAAATCACTTGACCATCCCATTACGCGTATGTAACAACAAAATCATTAGCTTTTGTATTATTTACTTTTTTAGGGGTGCTTTTTTTTTTAGCAATTTAGGGGTGCTTTTGTATTATTTATTTATGGTATATGATAAAGGCAATAATAGATCTACTTTAGTACTATTTCAGAAGAAAAAAAAATAAAGATCCACTTTAGTAATCCAACTTTAGGTCCCTTCCTTCCTTCAAAAAAAAACTTTATGTCCCTCCACTACGCGTTTAAATCATAATAAAAAGACTTAGTCAGAAAAAAAATCATAATTCAAATATGTGTAAAAAATATCAATATAAAAGGACCATCATATCAAATTAATAATGGACTAATGGTGGACTACGTTGATTTGTTTTGTGCTTTATATATTCCTTTCGAATTTTCAGACTCAACAACTCTACGACATCAACCCGTAAGATTAAGATTCAAAGGTCATGCTAACAAGTGTTTTAAAAACATTATTTAAGAAAATTATAAAATTAATAAATATATTTAAACAAAATATAAGTCAAACACATAAAATTAATAAATACACAATTTTTTAGGTAATAGTCATCGCTTTTGGAAGTTGTTGTTGTGGTCACTCGTAATGAATTTTGAGGGTTAGACTCAAGTTTTTGTTTCGGCTGTTTAGCGTTGGTTTGACTCAAGTTTTTGTTGGTTTGTTGGATGTTGTTTTTGATGTACGAGGTGTATAAATTTTTTTTTCAATGTTCCACCTATATACGACACCTTTTCTTATGTCTTTTCAATCTTGTATGTTTCTATTCATTTTGCAGAGGGACTTGGTTACTAAGTAATGTTAAATGCACTGGCAACATTTGTCCATCTTATCAAGGATAGCAATTGATAGACAATTTCAGTCTCTTTTTGGCCAAGTTGAAAGGTTGGACTGAAGTGTGTGTTGAAATGAATCATATTTTATAGTTACAGTTCACAAAGTCCATCCATTTTTATTGCAGTCGCATTTACAGGGAAGTCAATAAGCTTGAAAACTATGTTCTCTCCATTTTCTTTAGGTATGAGATTTTTGGAGATAGATATAGCCTTTTCAAACTATTATTTTTTTTAGATTTTGTTTTTCTTTTCCCGTTTTGCTTTGTTTTTCTTTATCTTTATTTCGAGTAAGGTTTTTCTCCTCCTTTTTCATTTTCTCTTTTTTATAAATGATAATAGCTGAATGACTTAAATTATTTGTAAAGTCCTTATGGACCGATCTACTTGAGATGTCAAAATTTCACATTGATAACTTCATTCGGATAGCACTTGTGCCATTGTCCAATTAGAATGTGCTACGTGGCACACCCTTTAAAAAAATATATCAAATAAATCATTTATAAAGTAACATTGATAGGTGGCACACTCTAATTGGCCAATAATATACACCATTGATACCTTAATGGTACACAAGTGGAATCCAACTTCATTCTCCATGTCAAATAAAATAAAATAAAATATCTTATTGTACCCAAAAAAAAATATCTTAAAAGCGAACGACAACTCAATGCAAATAATTATAGCTACAAAAAACTCAAATCTTCTGTGAGCAAATGACACGAGAACGACAGTGACACAGTGTATATATATTGGTCAAAATATTGTACAAAGCTTTGAATCTAATAGTTGATTTTTTTATTTTCAATTATACCCTATAACAAATTTGGTTATAAGAATAGTATATTTTTGATGTCATTAAAAAATATAAGAATTTATATTATACGATATTATATTTGTTACATTGTTTCTTTTTTAAACAAACTTAACTCATTTCATTTATAACAGTAGTTTTAATACAAGATGGCATATAATCAGGAACTTGGGAACTAGCATAAGATAATGTCGCCTTAACTAACAAGTGGGTAACATTATTTGCTCGTCTTGTAATGAAACTTATCTTAAAGTTTTGATGGTTCATAAGTGAAACTTTACAAGTATTCATAATCGCGCCGAATATGGAATTGGTGCTGAGATTGTTTGAGATGCCGTCGACCACTTGCTTGCAATCAAGTTCTATAGACACCGAAGAAACCTCAAAGTACCAAGCCATTTGATCGCTTCTTTTAGACCTCTTGCTTCAGCTTCTTTTGGTTGTGGGAGACCTTTGACCTATGTTGTCTTCGCTCTAATGAACTTCCCTCGATCCCCTCTTAGGCACATACCGACCTCATAACAACCTTGTTCCTTAAAAATTACCGCATCAACATTGCACTTCACTTCCCCAACTACTGGTCTAATCCACCCCTCTTATCTGTGATTCGTCATTCCATTGTTGTGGTATTCTGCTTGTTCTCTCCTTCCCTGATTTATGCGAACTTGCTGCCATTGAAATAAGACATCGCGCGCGATATTCACTGAGATATGTGGTGGTGTTTCGACGTCGTTCCACAACTTGTCATTTCGCTGTTTCTAGATGCCCCAAAGGGTCATTACGAAATCAAAGGGTTGTTGGTGTTTGAAAAATATATGTATAGTTTTTTGTTTTTTTAATATGAAAAAGATATGCATAGTTTGTTACAATATGCTTTATCCAAAAGATATGTATAGTTTGTTATTAACAGGTAGTTCTAAAGTAGCATTCAACAACTTTTGGTCAAAGATCATTCCATTCAATTTTATGCATTCTAAAAAAAGTATTTTTTTAGTAAATACTTAATTTATATTGTGTTTGGCTTACCTTCTCTTTAAAAATGTAGAGAAGTAAAAATAAAAAAATCGGGTCAAATGGTACCAAGTACGTAGTAGATGTGGAACACAATTAATGAAAGCATGTTTCATACGCGTGTTCATTGGTGTTTCTGGAAAACAAACTGCCGTGTTTATTTCATCTCTTTTGAAAATTAAAAATTCTCCATATGAACAGAGGAGTTGAGAAAGGTACCTGTGACGACTAATTTGAAAAGTGACAGTGCATATATAGCATAAAGTTACCCAATACTACAGGCTTTGGGTTTTTTTTAGAACTGCTTGGTTTACATGCATTGAAATTCAAAAAAATCTGTTTTTGGAATTTTTTGGTCCCTATTAATGTTTCTGTTATATTTATTTTGAGTGAAGTATATGACATACATGTTTAAACTCATTTTATATATGAAGTTAAAATTGGTATGATATTCTCTTATGATCATATTTTATTTTATATATGTTTAATGCATTCAATGTATGATATATATCTTAGCAAGATATAAAAGAAAAGTTGAAGTTCAAATTGAAATGCATGTTAAATATTTTAATAGCATAAAATTTGTGTATTATTACAATATACTTGATCAACAAAAATGCCATGGTTTGATGATAATTGATGATTTTTTTTTTGTGGTGGCTGAGGTTCGAATCTCAGACCTTGCATATATTATGCATTGTCCTTACCAACTGAGTTACGCTCACGAGGACGATAATTGGTGAATAATATCATGAGTATATAAGTTGATCCATAAACATAGCTATGAAAATTCAAAAATTAATATGAATGATTGAATATTCATTGTGAAGAAGATAACTTTTTTTTTTACATAAAATTTATTATTTCCCTTATATTATGATCCTTTGGATTTTATTCTTTTTCGTCTTTTTGATGATGTCAAAAGGGAAAGAAAGTGTATGTTTGTGTTTTGTGCTTAAATTGTTTCAGCCTATCCAATTACAAAACAAAGGAGAAGACATACAAGATAGAGGGAGTTTCGTTGTGCAAACATTGTCAAAAGAAAGTGTATGTTTGTGTTTTGTGCTTAAATTGTTTCAAGCTATCCAATTGCAAAACAAAGGAGAAGACATACAAGATAGGGGGAGTTGCGTTGTGCTAACATTGTCAAAAGGATATGGTTTGTCATCATCAAAAAGGGGGAGATTGTGAAAAAGATTTCCTTCTTAGACTAGGTTGGGTTTTGATGATAACAACACCACATCACAAAAAAGAAGAAATTTCCATGGAGGCTCAAGTTATAGAAGTTGAAGAATGAAGATAGTGGGAGTTAGGCTTCATAGTTATATTTTTGTAAGTATGGTCCTTATCTTTGATTTATCATTCTTAACTTATATAGAACAACTTAGAATGCTCATAAAATAATTACAAACATTTTTCTAAGTCCCTATATGAATATCAAGATATAAGCATCATTATTAGGCCCTGTCACAACCTAAGTACCTAAACTAGGGTTGCGCTCCTTTGAAATAAACTAAACCTAACAAAATTTAATAGCGAACATGAAATAACTAAATAAACGACATTACATTAAATAATTATCCACTAAAACAAATAGAGGTTCATCTTAGAACCCTAGCCTATAAATATCTAGTTACACAATGTAACTAAAGACAAAAACATACCCTAGAAAGATAAGGAGAAGATAAAACTCCTCCTAAAGTTCCTAGAATCGCCTTCTGCTTGAACTGCTCCAGTTCTGAATGAGAAATAATGAATGAGGAAGACGGTATTTATAGGGAAAATGTCAACTTGACTTGGGCTAAAAATACAGGCTTCTAGATGCGAAAAAGTCACAAAAGTGACTTTTTACGCAAGTCATTGGGCGCCTAGCGCCCCAGCCATGCGCCAGGCACATGTGCCTTACATGTATGGGCGCATGGCGCCCCAAACCATGTGCCTAGGCGCTTCAGTGCAAATTTTGTGCGCCTAGGCACTCTGTTCTGCGTGCCTGGGGGCTTTTGTGCAAATTCTGCCTGTTTTCTTTGTTTTTTTAGGTGTTTGCTTTAATGTAAGATGTCTTGGAACTTGGGAACATAATTCCTCCCTCTGTAAAGTCTTCTGACCTCTTGAATCTTCATTCTTCATCTTCCCGAGGACCACATAAATCTTCGAATGTCTTGTTTTTTCGATTTGCATGATTTCTTTGTTAATTACATTAAGAACACCCTAAAATTGTTATGTTTCGGGAAGAATAGAATTACATACTTAAATATAAAAAACAATACAAATGTCCCGAACTCATTGGCAATTGATATAATACTCCTCTATTTTGCTGGTAAATCCTACTAAAATTGACTGAAAAACATGCTAAGTAACGTAATATGGCATGTTATCAATTGACCAATAAATCAGTTGGATGTTAAAAATTCCTTAATGGCAATTTGGATGGAGAGGCATATAGGGATTTCCTCCTGGATTTGAAGATAAATTTAAACTCAAATGTGTGCAAATTTGAAAAGTCCTTGTATGGATTCAAGTAGTCTCCTAAAACTTGTTTTGAGAAGTTCACTTAGTCCATGAAAAAAAAACGGGTATATTCAAGACCAAGTTGACAACACCTTGTTCACAAAGTGCCCTCATGATGGAAAAATCTTTATACTCATGATTTATGTTGATGATTGTTCTTACCCTGGATGATGTAGTTGAAATTGTAAGAGTGAAAGAGAAAATAGCTTCCAACATTAAAATCAAAGACTTGGGATCACTAAGATACTTTTTTTGGTATGGAGGTTGCGAGATCGAAGAAGGGAGTTGTAGTGTCACAAAATAAATACATCCTAGATCACTTGAAGGAAACAAGAAAGAGTGGTTATCGACCAACAGATACTCCCATGGACCATAATGCAAAACTTTTGGATAAATGGGATGTTCCTATGAATACCGGAAGATATCATAGATTGGTTGGTTGTATTATCGTGGAGTACAAAAATATTAATTCAAGAAAAATGATTTAGGAACTCAATTAAAATAACTTATTTATTAATTTAAAATTATATAATTTTGATATATTTCATCTGAAATAGCTTTTAAATCTCTAGTTCTAGATATAACTCGGATTCAGATTAAAATGAAAGTGGGAGAAAGACACGCTTTTGGATTGGAGTATCTATTTTGAGTCAAAGAAATAACTGATTCTAACCAAACGATTTATTGAGAAAATCAAATACATATTATAATCAAATACACCATTAGATATATTAAAAAAATTAGTTGAGTTTGTTTGTATTTCGATTTTTTCAAAGAACGTATTTCTGAAATTATAATACAAGTCAACTCCTTTGCTTTTGTCTTTAGTGGGATTGGTGGGGCACAAATTAAAAATAACAAAATGTTATTATAATTACACAAATGCCATTAATTGAAATAAGTCAAAGGTCCGCCTTTCTTGAACTCTAAAGCAACAACGGGGTTTAGATATTGCAATTTTTATTTGTTCGCAATAGAGCAAGTTACCTGTTTTTGGTTGCAAAAAAGCAACAACGGTTACGATTCTTCAAATCCCCCCTATTTATTTGTTGGAATTAAATAACATTCATGTCGCGTTTATTTATCTTAAGTATACTATACAAGTGATGAGGCCGTTGGGACGTTCTAACCTAATCAGTTGTAAGGCTGCACCTACCGATTGCACGGTAATCCTTACGTGCAGGGTTTATACTATCTCAGTTGATCTAGGTCTATCCCTATGTTGAGTTGCACCTGCTGGTCCACACTAAGGTTATAAGCGCACTACTAAATAAGGTTATTAATCCTATAAGATCTGCCACCTTCATAAGGATTATTAGTGTGGGGGTCTGTCTTACTCCCTCAAAGGTAATTGAAACATAGACTTTAATTGGCGTTCCTAGATTTCCAAAGCCAACGAAGGTCAATGTTCCTGAAGGTTTTCCCAGCTATGAATCTTAGGTATCTCATATCAAACTTTCCCTCTCTCTTGATAGTTTTACAAACGGGCAGCTTTATCAACATCTACCTTACCAAGGGTTTTAGGAAAATGGTTATACTAGGATTAATTCACTCCCCGGAGTCACTTGTTTCCTTAATTAACAACTAGTAACATTCTACGTTCAACATATTTTACTCAATATTAGTAATGTCACCACGTAAGTTCTTACTACTAGGGTCAATTCTCTTTTCGTATCTTTCGCTCGTTACTAACTAATTACTTCCCAGATAGGCAGATATAAATATTAAGATATGAGCATCATTATTAGGCCCTTCACAATCAAAGTACCTATACTAGGGTTGCGCTCCTTTGAAATAAACTAAACCTAACAAAACTTAATAACAAACATAAAATAACTAAATAAACGACATTAAATTAAATAATCATCCACCAAAACAAATAGAGGTTCATCTTAGAACCCTGGCCTATAAATATCTATTTACACATGGTAACTAAAGACAAAATACAAAAAGATAAAAACACACCCTAGAAAGATAAGGAGAAGATAAACTCCTCCTCAAGCTCCTAGATTCGCCTTCCTCTTGAACTACTCCAGTTCTGAACGAGAAATTATGAATGAAGAAGGCGGTATTTATAGAGAAAGCGTCCACTTGACTTGGGCTAAAAATATGGGTTTCTAGATGCGAAAAAGTCACAAAAATTGACTTTTTCGCAAGTCATTGGCGCCTAGCGCCTCAGCCATGCGCCCCAAACCATGTGCCTGGGCGCTTTAGTGCAAATTATGTGCGCCTGGGCTCCCCGTTCTGCATGCCTGGGCGCTTCTCTGCAAATTCTGCTTGTTTTTTTTTTTTTTTTTTTTTTTGGGTGTTTGTTTTAATGTAAGATGTCTTGGAACTTGGGAAAAAAATTTCTCCCTATGTAAAGTCTTCTAAGGCCTCTTTAATATTCATTCTTCATCTTCCCAAGGAGCACATAAATCTTCGAATGTCTTGCTTTGCCGATTTGCATTCGTGGATTACATCAAGAACACTCTAAAATTGCTATGTTTTAGGAAGAATAGAAATACAGACTCAAATATTGAAAACAATGCAAATGTCCCGAAATCATAGGCAATTGATCTAATACTCATCTATTTTGCTGGTAAATCCTACTAAAATTGACTGAAAAACATGCTAAAAATATTGTAATATGGCATGTCATCAATTGGCCATTAAATCTGTTGGATGTTAAAAATTCCTTCCTCAATGGTGATTTAGATGGAGAGGCATATAGGGATTTCCACCTGGATTTGAAGATAAATTTAGCAAATTTGAAAAGTCCTTGTATAGATTAAAGCAGTCAGTCCCCTAGAGCTTGTTTTGAGAAGTTCACTTAGTCCATGAAAAAACAAGGGTATACTCAAGACTAAGCTGACCACACCTGTTCACAAAGTCCTCTCATGATGGAAAAATCTCGATACTCATGATTTATGTTGATGATATTGTAAGAGTGAAAGAGAAAATCAAAGACTTGGGATCATTGAGATACTTTTTTGATATGGAGGTTGCGAGATCGAAGAAGGGAGTTGTAGTGTCACAAAATAAATACATCCTAGATCACTTGAAGGAAACAAGAAAGAGTGGTTGTCGACCAGCAGATACTCCC
>Ga0228710_1009850_pt1 | contig 13066 bp, 5 predicted proteins | sample MedpolnodulmetaG_FD_177995 | JGI IMG/M metagenome (GOLD analysis project Ga0228710, IMG submission 177995) | Root nodule microbial communities from Medicago polymorpha collected in Santa Monica, California, United States - pink nodules | ecosystem: Host-associated > Plants > Roots > Nodule...
TCCTCTGTCTTTTTTTTTTTTTTTTATCTATTTATCTTCTTCCCTAAGTATATATAACTTTAAATTTCAAATTTTTCCTTATCTCTTTTTACAAGTTAGATTTGTTTGTTTTTCTTTCGCCAATACCAGTTATTTCTCTTAATAAAAAATTATTTTCCGTGTGTGAAAAAAATAATCCTTGGAACTTTGTTTAATTTCTTTTAATCAAAATTAACTTTGTGAGGGGATATGAATATGAGGATAATTTGGTGGCTGGAGAGTGGAAATAAAAAGTGGAGTGATACCTTTAAAAAAAAAAAAGAAGTGGAGTGATAAAAACATGTTTTAGAAAAACTTTCAAGACTTGCGTAAATTTTCTTCATCTCACAATGAATGTCAATTTGCAACAAAAAAAATGTCCGAGTGAATGTCATTTTTATTTTTAAAATTGTATTTCATTAACATTATGTGCTTCATTATCAAATAATTATATTACATTTATTGTAATAATGAGCATATTAATTTAGTTCGTAAAGTTTAACTAAAGGGATTACGTCAATACTATTAGACTCAACACTTTTATTGAGTTCGATCGAATGATATCACATGTGTTTTTTCTATTTAATACACATAGTATAGAGGAGAGAGAATTAAATTGGGATTTCTGTTCTTCCCCCAGCACAAAACACTCGTGCCCTGCAGTTCGGACCAAAATACCCTTGCGTTAGTTAACTAATGCAAGTGTAAAAAACGTGACTTAGTTTTTTACACATGCGTGACTTAAGTCACACTGCATGAGTTAACTCACGCAAGTGTTACACCCAGCGTGAGTTAACTCACGCTAGTTTATATTCCAAATTCAAGTGAATTGCTAGCAGTCAAGCAAGCCACATGGGAGCCAAAGTGAAGTGAATTACGTGTACCACATTTCAGTGTGTTTTTAAAGGCAACAAAGTGCATAGAGGCACTACATTGAGGACATCTCTATGAAGAATAATAGACTATAACTTTGTGTTTTCTGCTTGCATCTGAACCGAAAATCCATTCTTTTTTCCAGGAGATGCTTCGACCAATTCCAGTAGCATTGGCATCTTGCACTCGGTACTTTGAAGCCATGTCAGCCAAAAGAGAGTTTGCAGCACTGAGAGTCAATTTGTTTCCTCTGTACCTATAACACCGGCCAGAGATCCTTCTCAAATGCAAATTGGATTGGTCGGTTTCACTTTAGCTCCCATGTGCCTTGCTTGGCTGCTAGCAATTCACTTGAATTTGGAATATAAATTAGCGTGAGTTAACTCAGGATTAAAGGAGACTTCTAAAACTGATTATTACTCAGCTTCTTAAAATTGCTTTCTATTATTTTTTACTAAATATTTGTTTAACTTTAAATTTTATTATGATTCTTTATAGGATTCTTAAATTCATTTTTAATATTGTGAACAGAGTCATAGATTATACTCAGTTGATAGCTCAGACTTGGAAATCAAAAATGAGCTTAGTTTGAAATTGAACCATTTTAACCCGGAAGCAATCGTCAACAAATGGTAAGTAAAAATTTGTTTACTTTAATAAATAACTAATATAAATACACTATTTACAAATTATAGTCTATGTTTTAATAACTAAATACACTATTTGAAGTAATGATTTTATTTTTTATTTCTTCCCTATGTTTTCAAATTTAAAAAATAAAATCGGGTCAAACTATTAATATAAAAGAATAGAAAAACTATAGTCTGCATGCTTACATAATAAGATAACTAGCAATACTTCCGTAGTTGTAAAAAATGCTCTCTTTTAGATGAAAGTTGCGGCTGAGTTCACACAATATCTTTGCTTTTAAGATGGTGCCGGTTGATATTTGAATTGATCCTTGTAGGCCTTTTTTATATAAGTAATAAGAACTAAATACTAAATTAACTGGCATAGGGGGCAAATCAGGCTCAAGTTTCCATATTTTCATCTTCATCAAATATTGAGTTGGTAACAAGTAATTTGTTATCTTGTAGTTAACACCGAGTCCCTGTAACATATTGAATCAAATTTTGAAATTAATAATTTGTAAATAGTGTATCTATATTAGTTATTTATTAAAGTAAGCAAATTTTTACTTGCCATTTGTTGACCAATCATTGCTTCAAATACAACCGGGTTAAAATGATTCAATTTCAGATTAAGCTCATTTTTGATTTTCAAGTCTAAGCTATCAACTGAGTATAATCCATGACTCTGTTCACAATATTGAAAATGAATTTAAGAATCCTATAAAGAATCATAATAAAATTTAAAGTCTACATTAATATTACCATGTAGGGTAGTCTTAGTATTTTCATGAATTTCATTAAGCAAAGAATTTTGTCGTTCCAGATCTAGAATTCAAACAAACAAATATTCAGTAAAAAGTAATAGAAATCAGTTTTAGAAGTCACCTTTAATCTTGGGTTCAGAATATTCACGAAGGATATATTGTAAACCGTTGTCAAGCTTCCTAAATATCCATGGTTTTTTGGATTTTGTGGTGAAGGCTGGTTCATCATCAACCATTTTTGGATTTTGGGTTTTTGGAGGATGAACAGTACACAGAATTATGGTATCCGCCACTCTACAATTAGGGTTCAGGATGTATATGAATTTTTTTTGGTTTGGGGCAATTTGACCCGATAAATATGGAACGTACTAGAATGTAGCATAGGGTCACGTGATAATAAACTTAAAAATTCACACACTAGAATTTTTTCAAATTTAAATTTATCGTGATAATATTTATCGGGTCAAACTGCCCCAAACCAAAAAAAATTCATATACATCCCGAACCCTAATTGCAGAGTGGCGAATACCCTAATTCTGTGTACTGTTCATCCTCCCAAAATCAAAAAATGGTTGATGATGAACCAGCCTTCACCACAAAATCCAAAAAACCATGGATATTTAGGAAGCTTGACAACAATTTACAATATATCCTTCGTGAATAATCTAAACCCAAGATTAAAGGTGACTTCTAAAACAGATTATTACTCAGCTTCTTAAAATTGCTTTCTAGATCTGGAACGACAAAATTCTTTGCTTAATGAAATTCATGAAAATACTGAGGCTACCCTACATGGTTACATGGTAATATTAATGTAGACTTTAAATTTTATTATGATTCTTTATAGAATTCTTAAATTCAATTTCAATATTGTGAACAGAGTCATGGATTATACTTAGTTGATAGCTCAGACTTGGAAATCAAAAATGAGCTTAATCTGAAATTGAACCATTTTAACCCGGCTGTATTTGAAGCAATGATTGGTCAACAAATGGTAAGTAAAAATTTGCTTACTTTAATAAATAACTAATATAGATACACTATATACAAATTATTAATTTCAAAATTTGATTCGATATGTTACAGGGACTCGGTGTTAACTACAAGATAACAAATTACTTGTTACCAACTCAGTATTTGATGAAGATGAAAATATGGAAACTTGAGTCCGATTTGCCCCCTCTGCCAGTTAATTTAGTATTTAGTTCTTATTACTTGCATAAAAAAGGCCTACAAGGATCAATTCAAATATCAACTGGCACCATCTTAAAAGCAAAGATATTGTGTAAACTCAGCCGCAACTTTCATCTAAAAGGGAGCATTTTTTACAACTACGGAAGTATTGCTAGTTATCTTATTACGTAAGCATGCAAACTACAGCTTTTCTATTCTTTTAAGTTAATAAACATTAATTGTTGGTTGAAAAACAGGAAAAGGAGAGCTATCGAATTTGGAGGCAATTGGACAGGAAATAATGGCTTTGGTGTTGGTCTCAAAGTGAAGCATTGCTCACTTTAGTAACATTGTAGGGAAAATTCTGTTGCTGAATGAGGATTCCATAATACCCTGTGTCAGCATCAACACTGAGGGAATCCTAGCTGCAAAGCTGGCTTCAAATTTTGGAAAGATCAAGGCGACCATAAAGGGAACAATAAGCATTAAGGATCAGCGATTTGGAATAAAGGTGGGCTTTGGGGGATGTTACTAGTCTACCTACTAGTAATGATTTCTGTTATTTTTAGTTTTGTGGTTCATAAAGATCAAACTTGTTAGTTTCTAAAAATATTTACTGTTAATCAACTATGTAGGTTTGTCGTTCCAAAGGTCAGACTTGTTGTTTGTTAGTTTTAGTTTTATACCACTATTTACGTCGGTTATTCATTGAATGTGGAGACGGTGTTTCTTTCCCAAGATCCTTCATCCTTGAATAGAAAGCCTTCAGCTTTACCTGATTAAAATAATATGCATGAGACTATAAGATCAAGACATTATTCTGAATAGTGTTGAAATATCAATCAACTGTTTATTGTATTAAATAATATGCATGGACTTACCATATTCATTTAAAGCCCCGAGAAGGGATAATCCAACATGCTGAATAGGGAGGCCTACGGGCAAAACTGAGCCACCTTTTAATATTATAAACCAGGCAAATCCTGGCATACAACAAATTAAAAAATTAAAAGAAAAATTGTCAAGATAATACAAAACTAAACATAATTATTAAGAATACTAAAATAAAATAGAAAAATAATGACCAGAAAAAATATCGGATACAATCACTGAATTCAAAACCCAACCATGACCCCTTTGGGAGAGTAACCTCCAACTTAACCAACCCCGGAATGCATGTGGAGCAGATCAAGATACAATCAGACATTAATTAAATCAGCACAACTTGTAGTATAAGACAAAACACCACTATAACAATTTTATATTTGCCACTATATTACCAAATGGACAGTGTCGGATAAGGTAATTCATATTTAAAAAAAAAAAAAAAGAATGACAGAAACCAGCAGAATATACCCATAACCAGTGATAATGTATTGAGTCTCAAATATAGAAATGTTTGACTTTAATGTAGAATTTTTTTAGGATGATAGTTAGATTGGTTTAGATTAGATTAAGATTTGAATTTTCCAATTCAGATTTCAGATCTGACTTAAATGTCAGTTTTCAGCATACTCAAATCTCAATTGGTCCAAACCAAAGCTTGAAAATGATCGCAATTCACAAGAGCCAACCAGCACCAACATCGTTATCATTAAAATTGTTGCACCACCATCAATTCATACTATGATAAAAATGACTTATTTTACAACTAGGAAGATGACTCTTACTTTCCTATCATTCCTTTGAAAGGTGTTTTTTCAATGACCAAGAGCTATATAAAAAAGTTCAGCTGAAATGGATAAAAAAAAAGGAAATCAAAGCCTAATTCATGCCAAGACATTTCTCAAAATATAGTAATGTGAGATAGATTGATGATAGACAGAGTAATCATTTTCAAGTTTACTCAAACTAGGATCTTTTGGATAATTGCCAAGACATTACTTTTGGATCTTATAATATTGCATACACTAACACTGGACAAGTAAAAAACGAATTTTCAAGTTTCACACAAACTAGGATCTTTTGGATCTGCAAAAGCGAAGAAAAAAAACATGATGCCTATGAAGAAAGTTCAAATATCATTAATGCAATCATAGACACTAGAAGTAATCAACAGAACAACAACCCACCAGCAGAGAAGGTAGGTGATGCCATATGAGTACCCATCGCATATGCAAAATAACAGCGTGCAGATAAGATGGATAATGTAGAAACGCCTCCTCATTTCCAATCGGCGAATTTCACACTAAAATTAGAGATGAAGTGTTTTATCATATAGGTAATTTGAAATGACAGCGCACACCATTTTTTTAAATGAGGAAAAAAGACTCAAAAGGACTGTAAAGAACTAAAGCGTTTCTATTAAATAAACATGCCATTCAAAATATAGTCCGAAGGGCAATGCAAATGTATATTTTATGCTCTAGATATCTTAAAGGAGATTAAAATATATTCAATGATTATGAAGTTCGACTACAATTCCAGTTTTTGTGAGGATGGGGGAAGCTTAAAAACATATTTGAAAGTTGACACATTCTCACAAAATGTGAAACACCAGAACCTAGACACTTCATTAAATATATGACATTATTTACTTCTTTTTTCATTAACTATTATACTAATGATCAAGCTCAAATATGAAACCTTCATAATTATTATGCAGCATGATATAGAAGGACATGCAATTTCATCATGAAATTTATATAATGTCCAATATATGACAGACAGACTGTATCAATATATATATATATATATATATATATATATGACATACAGGTTGGTAAGCTTTATAAAAATTAACCTTGTACAGCTAAAGTTGATCCAACCTCTTCTCCGAAGGACCACGGTTCATGGTCAGCAGTTCCAGCTTCAGAATGCCCTCGGCAAAAGGGAAACAAGGAATCTATCCATCCAACATTGAAAATGCCTTGGTGTTGCATTGCCAGTAAATGCACCAATATCATAATTAGAAATTGCCTAACTACCGAGTCCCTGAACAAGACAACAAATGCAAATTACTAAGAAAAATCAAGAATGTACTTAACGTGACAGTTTATATTTAAAATTGGAATAAAGATTACATTGACAACAAGAGAAGGACATCTTAATTCTCCGGGAACTAAACTACATATCCAAATAATATGGAAAAAGCATTTGCGAAATAAACATTCCTATCTACATCAATTTCTATGGGATATAGGGTTATTATGTTTATGACCCCTACGGTGTAGAACTCGTCAATATCAAGGAAGCACATTTAACAGGCAAACTAATGATACAAATAGCATTGATTTTCTATTGTTTAATCTAGTTGTAACTGCAGTGTAAATATCCTATACAATCATCGCCTCAGTAAGTCATAACTTTCCTCGTCTATCTGATGATTTTTTTTCAGTACTTATATTTGAGACTATATGTAGAAAAGGTGAAAAGAAACCTGCTTCTCTATATGTCTGCGTTGAGTACAATATATATTACTTATGTGACTTATGTGCAGAGAAATTTATGATCTTAATTGATGCGTGGAAGATGTTGGTGTCTTCTGCACTAAATTGCACTGCTATCCTAACTTACTAAATATAAATAAAAGACCTACACCCACACTGGTACAGTTTCCTAAAATATTTCTCTACTCTACATAACTACCTCTTCAGTTCAAAACAAGAAAACAAATGTTCAAGTGCAATACAAATGTCTATCGTTTACCAGAGATAACAAAATGACAACAAAAAAATCAATCAACGACAACAATAGGAAATGTCTTATCCCATTACAGGGTTTCAGCCCAGTGAACAAATGAAAGATTGTGTTATGTCAAAAGCCAAATCTTCTGAAGGGACATTTAAAACTAAATCTTTTTAAATGGTTTCGCACTTCAAATATTTGTTGGTTTATGTAGTATCATCAGCTTATGATTACTAGAACTCAGTTATGTGTTCAGCTAGTAGAAACAAAAAAAAAAAACTGTGTATTTGAAAGGAGATAAAAAATATGTGATTAAATGAAACCCAAAAAATGAGATCAGGTGATATATAATGAATTCTTTTTTGAAAATCCCAAAGTCTTGCATCATAATGTCCAATACAAGAGCCCGCTTCTCAGAAAACAACCAAGGGAAAAAGGTTTATGTCAGAAAAAACAACAACTAACAAGTAACATTTTATACTTTTTTGGTTTTTATAATCAAGACCAATGGAGAAACAATCCAACTATTTTCTTTAACATTTTGATGGCTTATTAAACTTTCATTATTCCCACAGGGTCTAAATCACTTCAATAATTACTGACCATGGAGGTACATTGGGGGGTGGGGGATGTCATGTAAAGATTTAAATAAATATATATATTATTATGATTTTTTGGTAATTGACCAGGTTAACACAGGCAATACGGTCAAACTAATCTTAACCTGAAAAACAATTGAATGCCCAAAACTACAGAAGTCCACAACCACTTACAAATAATAGCTTCTATATTTTAAGCTTTCATGTTCCTTGGTTTTATATGTAATTTTGAATGGGAGGGGATCTAGCCCGTCTACCCATTGAATTTGGCATACTTATTCAAAAGCTTTTCCAATCTCTCCAACTCCCACACGCTCATGCCTAGGGACCTAATGAGGACACAGTATTGTATGCTCATTAGAAAAGGTTTCATTAAAATGAACATAAAACAAAATGCGATGCCTATGCACAATATTCACCTTTCCAGGTGTAGTAGGGAATGTTCCATCACCCTCTTTTCATGCCCAAAGCCTAAGTTTTTACTGCTCGGTTTTGAGGTGCTTTTTATTGTTAAAGAGAAGAATAGTGGCTCCTCTAGTCAATCCTTCACCATGAGAAAGATCCCAAACCTGTTAAAACAAGATTACAAAAATCACACTTCAAAAATTGTATAGTCATTGAAGAAAATTAAATGTACTCAAAATTTCATTATGTTAAGACAAAAAACAAGAATACTATTCTTACAGTGAAAGTGAGTTGAGACTGAGCCGTCAAATCCCAGTATTTATGTGTGAACGTGATGACCTCATTCCAACAATATGATGATCGTGTGGACTAAAACCTTCACCAAATGATTTAAAAATTATAAAATCCATAGATGTAATAAATTGTGGGTTATCGTATTATCATATTTCTGATTGTCTAATGAATATAAGCTGTCAACGAAGAGAAAACATTATAAAGTTCACAAGAAAATCAAGAGTGATAAGTTGGTTTTGTGATTTAGTGAGGGGAATATACGGCTTGGAGAGATAAGGCAACATTATTCAAATCCCCCCACTAACATTACTAACAACTAAACTAATAGCCAACGTTTTCATTAAAAAACACTAGCAGAAGTGTGAAAATTAAGAATCTTCAGATATTGCTTTAATTTATAAAACACTAATTAAGCATTCATCGTATTTAATGTAAAAACATTATATATACAGGGTTGTGTGATCACATTTCAGATACAGAACTTACAGAGTTTACATACTTTACAAAAAAGAGACTCTAGTAAGTACCTCTTCACTTTCACAAATTCAGAGACAAATTTGAATGCATCACAAACGTCAATCATTTCCCACATGCCCATACAATTCTAGTGCTTGTATTACTTCCTGTATCCATAACATATCTTTTGGTTATTATCATATTATTATTTAAATTAAACTAGCAAATGAATGAATTCATGAATTAAAAATCAGAAACAAGAACTATATCATTGCTTTAATCCATTGACGGACGAAACCAAAATGCTTTGATCTATCAAATATATTAAAAGGATACACAAATAAGCTTGTAACCTGTTAATATAATGGTCCCGTGGACTGCAACCTTCTCCAGATCTGGATGGAGATGAAAAGAATCTTCTTTATTTCTGTAGATATGGTTTCTGTTCTCATGGATAGAGAAGAAAAGCTTGTTCTGTAGATCTGGATGGAGATGAAAAGAATCTACGTAAGAAGACGGAAAAAAGTTATGTTTTGGGGTAGATCTAGATGGAGAGAGAAGAATCTGAGATATGTTATAAAGGAGAAAAGAAAACAAAAAAAATATAATATAATAGATTAGGGGCAGGCTATCTTTTCTCTTAAACCAAAAAGTCAAAAATTAAGGTTATCTCTCTTAACACTCAAACCAAACCGCAAACTCGCAAGAACATGTACTACTTCACGTTAGATTCTCTCCACGACACCTCAATAATTTATCAACAAAAAAAAAACACTTATTTAGTTATTATTATTAAATAAAAAAATACTGAGGTGTGTAACCGCCAGTCCCACCCAATCCCGTGTTTTTTATTGGTTTAATTTAATAATTAAATAAAATTAAATTGTACTATTTACTTTTCTTTCTCTTTTTTCTTTGAAATTACGTACTTTCTTCTTAAGGAGTAATACGTACTTATATCAACAGCAAAAATTAAAATTATATTTTGAACTTGCAATTATAGAGTCACGTCACCCACTTTCTTTAACTACTTTGCAACTGGCTCGCTCAGCCTTTCCAGCTTTTCCGCTTATCCCTCCCTTATCAAATCAATTGTCACAGAGAATTGAATTGTTACACTTTCTTTTCAATATTCAATTGAATACTTATTTTTTCTTCCTAAAAAATTAACATTTACTCAATTTTTGGTCACTGCTATAACAAAACTTAACTCTTTAGATTTCGTGGTTGTTTATTTATCATAGACTACATACATTAATTATTCAATGTATGTAAAAAAATAAAGTTTTATATATAATAGTAGATGTATTTTTTTATTGGATAAAATTATTGCATGACATACTACTTTAAATGAAATTTATTTTTTATGTGTGTTTGGATGGAGGGTTTATGAGGGGATGGGAGAGTTTATGAAATGTTTTTTTAAAAAATTACCATATTAACATAATAAACAATTATATAATACTGTAATCACACTTAATTTATTTTATAAAAGAGAGTTGTTAAATAGTACGGAGGTTTTCATACGAAATTTCACGAAACAGTGCAAATTTACATCACCAAAATGAATAGCTTTAGGGATGGTAATAGGTACCCATTGAGCAGGGTATCATAGTGTCCATCCCCGTACCCGCGTTTTAAAAAATCTTCATACCCTCGTGGGCAATAAGTTCGGTGTCCGTCCCCATACCTATAGGTATTTAAGTGTCCATATCCGAATCCATTATCCGCACTTTCACAACAAAAAGATAATAAATAATAAAAAATATCACAACACAATTAAATATGATATGAAGGGACAATTTTGAGGAAAGAAAATAACATAATATACAATACAATACAATACAATACAATGAATTGTTGAACCATAAAGTATGCAAATTTAATGGACATATTATTTCACTTTAAAAAAAAAAAATACCTGCTTATATTCTTCTTGAGATTTAGTTTATTTGCTTTGACAATAAGCTGTCATTATACATATAGCCTCTCACACCACACAATAATTATTAATCCAACATAAAGTTGAGTAACGGTAGTCTCCAACAGATTTCAAAGGTTATTGACAACAAAAGAAGTTGATTATAACTGATTTATGTCGTTTTTATTGAATGTCTTTCATTTAAACCAAATTACATACGTTGCTTTTATGTGTTTCTCATCAATGAACCTTTTTTTTATTGAATCTCTTTTAAGCCATTTTATAACTATAAATTCTTTTTTTCCTCTCACATTTTATCGCAGGGGGCTATTGTGCGTTATTAACTTCTAGATTACCTTGATATAAGTTTGATATAACTTCCAGTTTCATTTCAAATAATCTATCACTATTAAGTTATTTTATCTTTTATAATAGACCCCGCGTGATAGCGCGGGTCAAGAGTCTAGTATAATATAATAGATTAGGGGCAGGCTATCTTTTCTCTTAAACCAAAAAGTCAAAAACTAGGGTTCTCTCTCTGAACACTCAAACCAAACCGCAAACTCGCAAGTACATGTACTACTTCACGTTAGATTCTCTCCACGACACCTCAATAATTTATCAACCAAAAAAAAAACACTTATTTGGTTATTATTATTAAATAAAAAAAATACTGAGGTGTGTAACCGCCAGTCCCACCCAATCCCGTGTTTTTTCTTGGTTTAATTTAATAAGTAAATAAAATTAAATTGTACTATTTACTTTTCTTTCTCTTTTTTCTTCGAAATTACGTACTTTCTTCTTAAGGAGTAATACATACTTATATCAACAGCAAAAATTAAAATTATATTTTAAACTTACAATTATAGAGTCACGTCACCCACTTTCTTTAACTACTTTGCAACTGGCTCGCTCAACCTTTCCGGCTTTTCCACTTATCCCTCCCTTATCAAATCAATTGTCATAGAGAATTGAATTGTTACACTTTCTTTTCAATATTCGATAGAATACTTATTTTTTCTTCCTAAAAAATTAACATTTACTCAATTTTTGGTCACTGTTATAACAAAACTTAACTCTTTAGATTTCGTGGTTGTTTATGTATCTGGTCTTTATCATAGACTACATACATTAATTATTCAATGTATGTAAAAAAATAAAGTTTTATATATAATAGTAGATGTGTTTTTTTATTGGATAAAATTATTGTATGACATACTACTTTAAATGAAATTTATTTTTTATGTGTGTTTGGATGGAGGGTTTATGAGGGGATGGGAGAGTTTATGAAATGTTTTTTTAAAAAATTAACATATTAACATAATAAACAATTATATAATACTTTAATCACACTTAATTTATTTTATAAAAGAGAGTTGTTAAATAGTACGGAGGTTTTCATACGAAATTTCACGAAACAGCGCAAATTTACATCACCAAAATGAATAGTTTTAGGGATGGCAATGGGTACCCATTGGGCAGGGTATCATATTGTCCATCCCCGTACCCGCGTTTTAAAAAAATCTTCATACCCTCGTGGGTTGTCCGTCCCCATACCTATAGGTATTTAAGTGTCCATATCTGAACCCATTATCCGCACTTTCACAACAAAAAGATAATAAATAATAAAAAATATCACAACACAATTAAATATGATATGAAATATTCTAAATCAACATATCAAATATTACGCATCATATTATTTCACCAAATAGAAGCATTTAAAATATAAAAAAAATAAGTGCATATTACAATAAATAAGAGTGTACACCTGCGCACCTCCCCTCCCCACAACCACCAACACCACAAACCCACCACTATCACCACCATCGTCCCTGGCACGTGAATCTCTCTCTATCAAACATTTTTTCTCTCTATACCAATAGGAGGATTGGGATTCCTATTAATTGATGGGTATTGGAAGAAGGGAAGAGACATGATGCCAGAGCCGGATTGTCGGGAGAGACTCCAATGAATTTAACCCATCTTTCTCTATCTTTCAACGCATGTGTTGTGATCGTGACGTTTATGGTTGATTTTGGATTGGGTGCAGTGGAAGTTACAGAACGGATAGTTGGATCGGTGGTTGATGAGAAGGAGACAGAGGGTGCCGGAGTTGTAACGCCCTAGTTGTTTTTATTTATTTTATTAAATATAGAGTTTATTTAATTGAATTGTTTTATTTATGTGATTTGTTGATGTTTATTTAAATGGATTTATTTGTTATCAGTAAGAATAAGGGTAGGAATTAGAATAATTAGAATTAAGGGCTGAAAATAGAATTAGAAGGAATAGAGGAATTAA
>Ga0228710_1009851_pt1 | contig 13065 bp, 12 predicted proteins | sample MedpolnodulmetaG_FD_177995 | JGI IMG/M metagenome (GOLD analysis project Ga0228710, IMG submission 177995) | Root nodule microbial communities from Medicago polymorpha collected in Santa Monica, California, United States - pink nodules | ecosystem: Host-associated > Plants > Roots > Nodule...
ACAATACAACTTCAAGCATACAGCGATGCTGATTGGGCTGGATGTCCAGACACAAGGAAGTCTACAACTGGATGGTGTATGTTTTTAGGAGATGCCCTTGTCTCCTGGAAATGCAAGAAACAAGAATCGGTCTCTAAATCTTCAACAGAAGCAGAATATCGCTCCATGTCTGCAGCATGCTCTGAGATTATCTGGTTGCGAGGTCTTCTTTCAGAACTTGGTTATTCGCAAACACAACCAACTCCGCTACATGCTGATAATACAAGTGTCATACAGATTGCTGCAAATCCTATATACCATGAGCAAACGAAGCACATAGAGGTTGATTGTCATTCAATCAGGGAAGCCTATGACCGCAAAATTATCACTCTGCCTCACGTGTCTACATCAGTTCAACTTGCTGACATACTCACAAAATCCATGACACGTCAGCGCCATAATTTCTTAATTAGCAAATTGATGCTTGTAGACTTACCAACATCAATTTGAGGGGGGATGTCAATAGAATTGAAAGCAGCAGAATTATTCATTAGTGCTGATTTGGTGCAGATTTGTTGGTCATTAAACCAGCAGATTTGCACAGACTTTATTGCAAGTCAAACCAGCATATTCTACATTATTGTACAGTTATAATTGTGTAATTATGTATTTAGTCAATGGCCTAGCTGTAGATAACAGTTACAGATTGTATCAACACTATATATATGAAAACATTCCAGCAAAAGGGATCATAGTTTTGACCCTATTTTCTCTGAGTTTAACAATATGTAAAATAATTAGTAACATATCATTAAATAAAATAAAGCAATTATACTTACTTGTTTATCGGTCCAAAGGTTGCATGCCACATGTTTACCGAAGTCCGGTAAAAGCGACAACTTATAAGGCCCCCCTGGAAAGCCCTTATCCTCCATACTAGGCTCCCCCTGAGCCTCAACCTGCTGCTGAGAAGGATGCTCATATTGAGGCTGATACGCTTGCTAATACTAAGGCTGATACGCCTCCTGATACTGCGGCTGATACCCCTCCTGATACTGAGGTTGATACTGATATTATGTCGGGTCCACCACCTAAGATGGACCTGTCTGTGACGTTGATCCCCCCGTAGCATCAACCCTACTAAGTCTTGTGCCCCCACCTCTCCCTCGACCAGCCATAGGAGGGCGTAGTAATTCCTTCTCGCTCCGTGAGCTACTAGTAGACAACTCCCTTCCTAACCTAATTCTGTCAAGCCTCTGAGACATATCTCTCTGAGAATATCTGCACAACATTTCAAAAAGCAAAAAATCAATGAGACATTTTTGTACGGACATACTGTCATTTCTAACAATACAACAACCATTTTAATCTGTAAACTACAACATTGCATTTAAACTAACTATAATCAACATTAACAAACAAATTTCTAACTAATTTCATCATTAACATTGTAAAAATCAAAAGGAAATTCATTGAGACATTTTATCAAACACCTAGAGTCCATATTTCAATCAACTTAAAATCGAACAATTTCAAAACCCTAAAACTGCCACATTGAACTCAAAACAACATCTAAACTACAATTCCTAACATAACTCATCACTAACAATCCTAAAAACTAACATGGAAGCCCAATTTCTAAAAACCTACAAATGTCAAATTTTTTTAAAAATCTAAAATTTCAACAAAAAAATAGCAATGAAGTAGGATAAGCAACACTTACTTGATAATATGGGAGAAATTGACTTTGAATGGTGCAAGAATGAGAAAAACGGACTTGGAGGGGAAAAAATCCTATTTGGAGAAGTTGGAAATATTGTGGGTTTGTGTACTGTGTTGCTGTTAAATGACTTAAGTCACGCAGAAGGTATAGGGTGCGTGAGTTAACTCACGCAGGGGTAAAATTGTCATTTCAGTTGGGAGCGAGCAATTTATGTTAGGTAAAGAGCAGATTTCCAAACTCAATGAGATTGTCATTTTCGAATAATGGAGTGGCCAAGTGGAGCACATCATGTTTTCGGTAAATCATATCATGAGAACTTATAGTCAAGTGTGTTTAATTTGGAGTAATTTCATTTTGGAGAAATTTCTGCAAAGTGTTTGAGTGACAAGTTATGTCTAGTATTGAATGTAGTCGTTCACATTGTAGGGAATTTTTATATACATTGTCAATGTAAATAAAAACTACACATGCATTCAATAATTATTCTCACATCAATTAATCTGGTATGAAAAAGTATGTTTTTAACTCATTAAATGATATGAAAACACGTCATTAGATGTATTAGTATAACTTTTATACACTGACGGTGTATATTAATTAAATTCTAGTCATAGTTAGTATTATTTGATAAATATATATCATGGCCAAAGAATGGCCTAAGTCTTTCATTCCTAAACAAAAGATTCAATAACCAAAGAATGGCCTAAGTATTTCATTCCTAAACAAAAGATTCAATAACCATAAATGGCCTAAGTCTTTCATTCTTAAACAAAAAATTCAAAAACTCTGTCATTTGAGCTCTTGTTCAATTGTTGGTGATTGTATTATTTCGGATGTCCATAATTAAGGAGATTCTACTAAATTTTGTATAGAGCTCTCTTAATAATATAATTTTTCAAGTTAATTTACCTTTTGCTTCTTAGAGCAACTCCAGTGGCACCTTTTGAAGTTATGTCCTACAAGTGTAATGCCAAAAGCTCAATGTTTTCATAAGTTCGTCAAAATCTCAACGTTTTCATAATTTCATCACCAGAAGTAAGTTACTTTGGATTAAAAAATAATAAAGAGTGGGACTCAAATTACTTTGGTCTATCACAAAAGTTGTCATAATATTAACTCAAATTACTGAGTTGTAGCATTGCACCATTGATATAAAAATGAGTGTGTTGATTTAAGATGATGTGGCTTTAATGAAAACCACAAAATAACTTTAGCCAGAGTTCATCATTGGAGGTACTTTCAGTGTATCATTGTTTTGTGAAGTCGAAACTTTTCAAGTAGGTTAGTTGCTCGCAATGAAGATTGGATTATCAGGTCTTTTGACATCTAAAATTGATCATCAAATATGGGAGTTAAGATACAATCGAAGTCTGTTCCGAAACCAATAAACCCAATTGGGAATGACTTCTCATATTGTAGACACATAAGTGGGAGTGACTTCTCATATTGTAGATTGACTCGTTCGGATTTTGAAATCATCTAACAAGTTAAACTTGAAATGAGTCACTAGTCTCGCAACTTTACCGGAACAAAATTCAAAAATGAATTATTTTGAATAGATTGAAAATAGAAAAGTTTAAGTATTTCTATCTATATTAGAAAATTTATTGAGAGCACTACTTTGGAGACAAGGTATAAGAAAAATTACAATTTTCATTGGCTTATTAGAGAAATACTTAAAACAGCTTATTTAAACAACTTATGACAATTTTCATGAGCTTTTTTAAACTTAATTTCAAAATCTCTCCAATATAGCTTATAAAAACTTATAACATACAATAACAACACAGCTTATGCAAGCTTATACATAAGCAATAAGCGCTTGTCCCATAGCTGCATATGTGTTGTTTATCCAAACAGTCCCTAAGTAGTAAATTAATCACTTGTCCATAAACTATTCTGATAATATTTTGGAATAGGTTAAACAATGACAAGCATTTATGCTATAAAGATATTAAAAAGTGCATCTGAATATAATAAACTTCAATTATCTCCTTCCAAAAACTCACTAATAAAAAGCACATAAATAATTTCAACAACCCTATTAAACATCTTGGCAACTTATAAAACCATGTAACTCAGCACCAGGTCATGGAAACAACAAAATTTTGTAACAGAAAATAACAAACATAAATCATAGCAAACATGTCTAAACGCAATTTAAACTTTCTTTCCCTGATAATTTCTCTTCTGCAAACAAAAACAGAAACACTTCAACGCTTCTTAGAAACACCAACAGTCTTTCCTCTGCGACCAGTAGTCTTGGTATGCTGTCCACGAACACGAAGACCCCAGTAGTGTCTCAAACCTCGGTGATTCCTGCATAATTCAAATTGACGTATTAACATCTATAATATATTGACAATAAAATACAATGACAGGAACATATTCTCAAAATAGTATATACGAAAAAATAAATAAAAATAAGGCAGACGCAGTCATGCAATCTCGACAGAAGATTTCCAAAACTATCTACCAACAAAATTGAATAATGGTTGTGTAAGATTTAAAGAGACACTAATTTGAACATGGTTATAGTTGTTAAAAAAACCGGTGGCGTTTAAGGTACTCTCTTTGTGTATGGTACAAAAAAGTTTTTTTACCCACAATAGCAGGTTGTCCTGTAATGTTAAAAATACTAAATACATCCAACAAGTTATTTATTATATCATTCATGAGTGACCCCAAACACATAATAATATTATGTTATTACACACTTGATTATCCTCTTTTATTTTATTAATTTAACAACAATTTACAGCTCTATTCTTCATCTTTTCTATATTGTTCATCCCAACAATACCAAAAGAGCTTCAATTCAATCCAGAAAAGAAAAGAAAAAACCATCGACTTTCTTAAGTTCTTTTCGTTGGCTCTCACAACATTACCAACTAGTTCAAGTACATATATTTTTCATTTCATATAAAAAACAAATTAGCATAAATCAAATAGATCGGAGCTCCGGCACCCAAACGCTGAACACCGACATTAACGGGTTTAAAGCTACCTTCTTCTAACCGCACCACCAAATCTTCATTTTGTTTTACCTTTCTTCTCTCTTCCCCCAAACAGTAGCAAACCCTCCCCAAATTGGACAAAAATAGGATATCCTTTGTCCAAAGCTAGTTAGTCTTGAATAAATATTCAGATCCGGAAGAAACTGAATTTAATTTTGGATATTTTGATGAAATTGGTTTGAGTATTTTTTTTTATGGTGGGATCCTGGACTTTTTTGATGAAATTTTTATGAAATGGGATGCTGATTGCTGATGAAAGAGATACTCAAGAAATTTGGATTATTAATATCCAGATCCTGTTAATAACGGTGTTCATCATCTCCCAAAGAAAAAGCAACGGTGTTTATCGCGTTAAAAAAAATAAGATTATTGAAAAAATGTAAAACAAATAAATTCCATCGTAAAAAAAAATCAGTCCCATACTTTTAGACAAAAGAAAAAATTAGACACATTTTACTAATATATTTTTTAGAGCGACATTTTATTAACATTTTTTTTTTGACAATCAGTAACATATATTTTTAATTAGCATAATTTTTAATTAACATAAATACAATTGCATCATTATTAAAGACTCTTTCTGAAAATATCAAAACTATAACATCAAACCCATTACTCAAGTTGCCCTTCTTCAATCTTGACCATTGAACATTTAAATAATAAATCAATGGTATAAAGCTCATTTTTGTATCATACACAAAAATATTAACTTTGGTATGCTAATGTATCGCACAAGATGGGATTAATTACATGGCTCAAAATAACACAACTTACTCCACACTCCACAGGGCTGAATTCACAGCATGGGTAATATCTCTAGCAAAATCTTTGACCTCTAAATCTTTTTAATAGTTTTGCCAACATTTGACGATTCGACTACCCTTTCAACTGATCTATAGGTCTTCTACACACATGACCAAACCACTTAAGTCAAGATTTTATCATGCATAATCCTAACATGGCTAATATTCCCATTCATCCAGCACAACATTCTCATCACTGGAACATTGAGTTTATTCTTGTGTACATGTCCCATACAATAGAATTGAGAAGAAAACATAAAATCTGTTTCTTGTTTTTTTGGATTGTCTAGTCTTATATCGTCTTTTACTATTCATTTGATTTTACATTTTCTCATCTTTAAAAGAAACATCAGAATTTTAATTGATCAATAAAACCTGTCTTAGACTCTCAAGGGATCAAGTCCATCCGCCCAAGTAGAAAACTCGAAAACCAAAAATGTAACAGTGAAAAAGAACAAAAACAAAAATATCCAGCATAGAAAGGCCCAACAACATTATTAGCATGCAGGTAAAAAACAGACATAAGTGGAAGATAGCATATATAACTATGTAGCACTGACACGAATACAACAATGACAAATGTGTTAACATCCAATCACTATTGGAAAAACCAACTACAGATGTGGTAACAGACCATTATTACGTGTGATCAAAATAGTGGAAACAGAAAAATGTTGGTTGACTAAAGGCAAAACAAAACTACAGATGTGGTAACAGATCAACATCCATTTTCTCAAATAACTACTTGTCCACGTGTAATCAAAACATAAACTATCTGTCTAAAGAAACAGAAAAATGATTGATTGAGGAAAGAAAGTCATTGTCCTTAACAATCAAACAATCTTGTTTCAATATCTATATAAAAAAAACAACCTATGTCGGACAGACACGTTTAATTAGTATGGTTCATGAGAAGTACTATTCATTGTGATGATTATATCCACCAGTTAGGCAAACAATTCATTCGTTATTATAATATGAAAAGGGCATAAACAACCAGTAGCATCAAGAAAAGCTTTCCAAATACATAAACAAATAACAAAAGCTCTTTCCCATTAGGTGAGAAGGCAAGTAAACAAACACAATGAAAATCAGAATAGAAAACTGATTGTATCAATGAAAATCAAAATGAATGCAATGCATTACCAACAAGTACCACCAAACTACTGAACAAACACGAGAAACATGCAAAATTCTTGAATGCAATGCATTACTAACAAGTACCACCAAACTACTGAACAAACACAAGAAACATGCATAATTCTAAAACAGTTTCAAAACATAGAATGACAATTAGTTCTTTCTAAAAAGAACATTTGATCAAAGTTTTGTATTTAAGTATATTAATCACCTGATCTTCTTCAAGCGCTCCAAATCATCCCTCAACTTCATGTCCAGTTGATTTGACACAACCTGAGAAAACTTTCCATCCTTGTAATCCTTCTTTCTGTTCAAAAACCAATCAGGGACCTTGAATTGCCTAGGGTTGGCAACCACAGTCATAATGTTCTCCAACTCAGCGGCAGTCAATTCACCAGCTCTGAAAATCAAAACAGAAAAACCAATAAATCACTTAACTAAATAAACTTAAAAATTGTTAAAACACATTTCAGTATCAATCATGATACTTGTTAAAACCCATTTCAGCATAAATCTTGATATTTGTTAAAACCCATTTCAGCATAAATCATGAAATCCTATTTAAACAACATAAAAAACAATGCAGTATAACCTAAGTATAACCATCAGTTAGGCTAAGTTTGGATAAACAGCTTATTTGCAGCTTATAGCACAAGCACTGATGATAAGCGCTTAGGTATAAGCTTGCTTATATAAGCTATTTTTACAACAAAAGATAAAATAAAAGTAAATTGTTTTCATATATGATATGAGATGTTTTCAAAAGCTATCTTGGAAAACTTATAAAAATAATTAGTTGGAAGTTTACAAAGAATGTCATAAGCTGATTTCATAAATTCTCCCAAAAAGCCTCTCAAAACTTATACTAGTAGATAAGCTCAAATGAACCAATCCAAATATGCCCTAAACCTAATTGAACAACACCCCATTGCAGTATAAACCTAATTTAAACATATAATTATTATAAGACATAAAAACTACCACTAAACAACTTGAAAATTTTAAAAACCCATTACAGTAAAAATACGAATACTAAAATATAAAAAATAAAAATCATACATAACATAACAAAAATTAAGCTCTACAAATTTAGAACTCGTTACAGTATAAAAATTCTACATAGTAAAAAATAGAAATAGCTAACAAAATCAAAAATTAAACTCTACAAAGTTTAAACTCGTTACAGTATAAATCATAAAATTAAAAATACCCATTTCATCAAAAATCGAAATTATAAACAACAATAATAAAAAAATCATAGCTAAAAATACGAAGAATTGATGAAACAATACCTCTTGTTCATGTCAACATCAGCTTTCTTGCAACAAATGTTAGCGAATCTTCTTCCAATACCTTTGATTGAAGTCATAGCAAACTGTATCTTCTGCTTTCCATCAACGTTCGTGTTCAACACACGCAGAATGTGTTGAAACTCTTCATTTGCTACCAAAGACTGCAAAATTCATCACAAAAATTCAAAAAAAATAAAAAAAAATGTATTCGATCGATTAGAAATGGAGCATAGAGATTATGATTATGAGATTGTTGAAGAAAATGGTGATGTACCATGGTTGGTGATTTTGCGGGGAGATGGGAGAGGGAGGCGGCGAAGATCTGAACCTAGCTTGTCTGATGTTTGTGTTGAAGAAGGGGAGTTAGTCTACTTATTATTAGGGTTTTCGGGTGAGTGAAGGAAATGACTAATGCACCCCTGAAGTTGTTACGTGGAGACTACTGTTTTTTTTTTCTTTCTTCTTTTTTTCTTCTGAAAAATACGTGGAGACTACTGTTGATGATTTTGTTTTTGGTAAAATAAATTTTTAATGTTTGTAATAATAAATCAAATTTCATTTTTAGTACGTTTTTAATCTCTATATAAAATTTGGCATTCTGTCCGGTGAGCATAGCTCAGTTGGTAGGACAATGTATTATTATATGCAGAGGTCGGGGTTCGAACCCCGGACACCCTACTTATTCACCTTATAAGGTGAATTCTAGCCACTAGGCTACCTGACAAAAAAATAAAATAAATAGATAAATAGATTTGGCATTCTCCTACAAAAGTATTGCTAAGAATTAGAGGTGTTTGCGGTGCGGTTTGGTTTGGTTTTGAGGTTAAAAGTCATCCAAACCGCAAGATAAAAAAACATGCGGTTTGGTTCGGTTGGCTTTTAAAATAAAATCTGAACCGAACCAATGCGGTTTGAGTTGGATCGGTTGATGCGGTTTTTTTTGAGACAATACAATTTTTTGTTTTCAACATTAAAATCGAGTTAAAAAGATAAAACACAACATATTTTCAGCAATGTTTTCGACAATGTTTTTAATTTCATTTCACATTACAATTTCACATAGATTTAGGTTTTTTCTTTGTGATTTCATCATCTAAGTGTCGTGGTTTGTTGTTCGTCGTCTTGTGCGGCGTTGTTTGATTTCCCGTCTTCTTGTAGTGTTCATTTGATTCATATTGAAGATCAATTATTCAATCAAAGATTTGAGCGTCAACGTTGCAGATCCAGAGGCCATGGATATTCCGGTCACTTTAATTTTATCATATATTTTTGTAGGCATTATGTCGTTGTATGCTATTAACTTGGATGCTGTGAGTTTGTACGCAGATTCATCCTTTACGTTTTTAGCGGTGTTGAATGATGTAATCTCTCGATTTGAATGAATGAATATCATTTTGTTTTTGTCAAAAAAATAAGAGGAAAAAAAATACATCATTATATAAAAAAAATTATTGAGTTTTATGAGTATTGATCTAGGTGACATAGATTTAATTAAAGTTTTCTTATGTTGCGGTTTGGTTTGGTTTGGTTTGTAAAATGAAAACCGCAAACCAAACCAAACCATGCAGTTGCGTAAAAAAGTGATCCGAATACATCCAAACCAAATGCGGTTTTTTGCGGTTTCGGTTTGGATTGGTTCGATTTGCGTTTTTTATTGGATAGGTTCGGTTTTAAATACCCCAACTAGCAATACCATTTTTTTTTTTTACAAAAGCAATACTATGTTTTTAAGACTCACTTTTTTATTGGCTTAAATCATGATGGATTTGACACTTTAAACATGAGTTCCATTTAAAGTGGTGGATCATACAATGGTTTAACCCGATAAAAGAAGGAGTGTTGCAAAAAGAGTGTCTCTATCATTCCTCACTCTTAGAACCCAACATGTATAAAAGTAGGGATGGCAATTGGACCCAAGCCCAATGGACACCCGCAAAAAATACCCATGATGGGCGGGTAAGTACCCGTATTGTTGGGTATGATCCTGGGCACGGGTAATTGCCCGCAAATTTGAACGGGTATGGGTGCGAGTACGAGCACTCTAGTGCCCACCCCGCCCCATGCCCGCACATTATATAGACTATACCAATAATTTTATTTATATTATATTTAGTTAATTAATCCTAAGTCTTTGATATTTATTGTAATATGCACATGTTGTTTTATATTTTAGATGCTTTTTATATGGCAAAATAACATGATGCGTAATATTTTATATGTTAATTTAGCAGATTTCATATCATATTTTAATTATGTTGTGATATTTTTTGTTATATATTTTTTTTTCTTGTGAAATTGCGGGTAATGGGTGCGGGTACTGTAACAGCCCGATTTCCGCTAGATTTATCTTATTATTTATTTACGTGTGTTTCTATGTGCTTATATGTGATTAATTGCCTGTGTGTATTTTGGGTTAGGATTAGTGGATTTCGGTGTAGAAAGGTATTTTGGTCATTTTGTGAGCAAAGGTAAACTAGTAATTTCATGGTGAGGATTATTTTTAGTGTTTCAAGTGAGAACCATTATTTTTACTAAGTTACTATTCGGTAGTGGTAATTTGTTTTGAGCCGGTAATTATTCGATAACATTTAACCGTTAGTGGATAGAAACTTTGGGAGTTAGTTTATAAGTGTTGTGAGCCCATTAGAACATTAAGGAGGTTAAGTTCAATTGTGTATAGACTATATAAGTATTAGTCATTAAAGAAAATAAGGTTACACAATCATTTTCATAAGTTTGGAAGAGGTAGAGAGAGAAAGGGGCAAGAGGAAGAGAAGAGGGTTGTGGAGAAAGGCTTGAAGAACCAAAGCGAGCTAGGGATTCTAGGAGCTTGATTGAAGCTTTTGCTAGGATTATTGCTTATTGAGGTAAGGGGGTTAGATTTCAATCATAATCTCTTAGTTTAATTTCTTCTCTAATTCTATGCATAAGTGCTTAATTGTGAAAAGTGGTTATTGTGATTCTAATTGGTGAAATTCGTGCTTTTGTTTGGATACAATGTTTGGGTATATGAATTTGAAGATAATCAAGTTGTTAATGTTGAATTTTACATGCTTATGATGTATATACATGTATACTTGTGTTTTATCCAAAATTGATGAAGAATGAATTGTTGTTGATGGATTGTTGATGAATTCATGTTTCATTGATGTTGTTGTTGTTATGAGGTGCAGTTGTTGATGATTTATACCTTGGGTGTTCATAATTACGGATTTGTCGTATGAATTGAGGTATTGTTGAGGGTTTTGTAAAAATGGGTTGAATTGATGAATTGTGTTGAAATGATATTTGATTTCATGTTTAATATGTTTTTGAAAGCCCTTTTGAGCTCATGAACCTGTAAACAACCTTTGGAAACGAATTTGGGTATGGGGAGATCAAAATTGGGAATTTTTGGTGAAAAGGGGTTGGAACCCGAAAGTTTCCTGCAGAACTGATGACTGTTCGCTTAAGCGAACAGTAAGCGAGCTGTAAGCGAACGGCCACTGAGAGTTTCTGGAACTTGGTCACTTAAGCGAACGAAAAGCGAACGGTAAGCGAACAGCTACTGTAAGCTTCTGGAACTTGGTCGCTTAAGCGAACAGGTGGTCGCTTAAGCGAACGAGCCCAGTTTCAGCATCTTTTGATTTTCGTTCTGGGCCTTCGGCGACCAATCTGAGCTTTGTAAAACACTTCTTTCAACTTGTTTAATTACTTTTTATGCTCTTAAACCTACTGGAACATCTCATAGATGAGATTTGACTTGATCTTGTGATTTTGAACTTAACTTTTGAAAATTGTCCAAGAACGTCGATTTTTCCGAAACTTGTTTTTCCCAAGGAAATGGAGTAGGGTTAAGGTTGTATACTGATTATATGATTTCTAAAAATGGTTTCGATTGGTTTCATTGAGTTGTAACTTGTTTTGCTTTGAAAATGGAATTCTTTTGGAAAAATGATAAAGAGAGACGAACTTGTGATTTTGATGATTTTGTCAAAGTTGGCCGATGAAACACGCATGTATACTCTACTGCACTCATATGTGATCTAAGTGTATACATAGTTGAGGCATTGGACCTTGTTTAGTTGGTTTTGATTTATTTGTTTCAATTATTTTAAAGTTGTAAAATGAGAGACGAACCTTGTCGAAAATGGTCTTTAAGGCCGAGTACCTTGCAAATCTTTCGTGAATAGCTTCATATGATTAAATGAGGATATGTGAATGATTGTTAGGTGTTGAAAATGATGTTTATCATAAAGTGTTGTATTTTCCCTCTTACTTGGATTATGAGAAAGTGTATGAAGTCGTGGAGCTATATTATATAGTTGATGTTGATTAATATATATATGACAATTGATGCGGAGGTTTGTTGAAAATACTCTTATTTGAATTGTGAATTGTTGATTGTGTGGACGTAAATACTTGATAATGCAATTGTTGTTGAAGTTGATCAATGTAAATGGAGGTGTACTTTTACAATGTTGTTGGTGGATGTATATGTTGAATGTTTTGCATTATTGGGGTTGTGCTTGTATGTCCATGCATCATAAATCATATTGAGTCATATGAGAAATGTAAAAGTAGGTTTACTTTTACATAGTTGAATCGTAAGAGGAGGTGTACTCTTACATAAGATGTTCGGTTGGCTTCTAGTTGTCGGTGATATGGTACCACATGCATATATGTGTCGAATATAGGCGCATATCATATTGACATGAGTCTTAAGTGATGTATGTGAATGATGGTTGTTGTTGGTACGTGTGTTTGATGAATATATACTCGTGACATTATAATTGTTGTGTGTATATGCATATGAAAGTCAATTGCTCCTTGTCATACCCCAATTTTTGACCTAAGATACCACTGACACACATCATTTGACCCTGATCGATCTTTGACGTTTCAGTGAAAAATTCGGTAGAGAGCAGCTGCTTCTTTTATTAAGAGAATCCATCCATTGATAGGTGTTTGTCGTGGCTGTTCTATTTCATTCCAATTGCAAGGTTGTAGCTACTCTCCAAAGATAAAGAGATTTCATTACAAAGAGAACTGGTGGCTCCTTTTGCATTTCTTTTTCTATTTTATTTCATGCATTTCAATTCCTTTTTGCACTTTGATTTTTTCCTTTTTGC
>Ga0228710_1009852_pt1 | contig 13064 bp, 6 predicted proteins | sample MedpolnodulmetaG_FD_177995 | JGI IMG/M metagenome (GOLD analysis project Ga0228710, IMG submission 177995) | Root nodule microbial communities from Medicago polymorpha collected in Santa Monica, California, United States - pink nodules | ecosystem: Host-associated > Plants > Roots > Nodule...
TATATATATATATATAACATCTAATTAACACTGCAATTTGTTTTGTACCTAGCACTTCTCAAATGACATATCAAGGACATTTCTAAAAGGAACATGGAAAACAATCACACTCATCGACAAACAAGCTCAAAAAAGGTATAAGTGCCGCTTGATAACGCTAAAGAGAGCAAGTTACGAAAAATACTTAGGCGGCCAATGGTTCAACTTTTGCCGAGAACATATGTTAGAGGTAGGTGATAAGCTAATTTTTGATCTAGAGAAGCCACCTAAAATATGCACGTTCAAGTCGTTCCCAAATAAAGATTTGGTGTTCATGATCCGCACTTTCAACATATCACCTTAACTCTAATCCTAGACTAGATTATCTTCACTCACTGATGCTACTTCTTTGCTTGATTTCATCTGATGTAAATATGGGTATCAATCCTTTTTTGGTAACTCTATAACAACAACACTCTTTTTTATAATTTTGGATAATATGTAATCATAATTCACACATCATTGATTCCTTTATTGGTTCCAATTGTTTTCATCTTAAATATTATGTCAATTCCTAATTTCATAAACTGATTATATGCTCTCTTAATCAGCCCATACATATTTTATGATGAATCACAATGTTCCGTCATTTTAACATCTCTTCTTTCGAAGATTTTTTTTTATTGAATACGATATGGAACCCGTGCGAAGCACGGGTTTAACTAGTTAACCCATAAAAACATTATGAAGTTCAAGAAGATTTGAATGAAACCCATAATACTCAACCAAATGTTCATAAAAAAAGTACTTTGCACCTGAGGAGCACTTTACATAAGGAAAATTGATAAAACATTGTCCCATGTCTACAATTCTTGTAAAGCATCGACAAGAAGTGACAATACCAATTTTCTCTCTCATGCATAAAAAATAAAAGGCAAAAGCACAATGTTGGAACAAAATAAGTTTAAACAATGCCTCTTGAGTTTTGATGATAACAAGGTATTAAAAGATCAATTGAATATGCTAATATTTATTCAAGGGTGCATGATCATAAACTAAAATTTATTATGTCTTAATGTAAGTATTGGTTCTGAAAGAACAAATGAAGAGAAAAGAATTTTCAAGAGAAACTAAGTTGCAAATCAGAATCTGAGGAAGTAAGACTCAGATGACTACGCAGAAGTTAGTGCAGTCAGACTTTGAAGATAAACTAGAAGCTGGACCTCAGACTCTGAAAGCCGGACTCTGGATAGCTGAAGAACAAAGGAGCAGAAGCATTGGATGTCAAGCTTTGATAGTTATAAAGATCAAACATAATGGTTCTAGAGTGTTAGAAGGTAAATGAATGTCACTTTCATTGAAGGACAAAGTGTACGACCAGTATCTCGGCCACCTCCAACATTCCCATGTACATTGTACGAAGCTACAACTGTGTCTGCTTTGGAAAAGAATGGTTAATTCCTTACCAAGGAATGAATTCATAATCATTCCTTCATAGGACATTAACCAAATCAAGAAACAAATTAATGATGCTTGATCGAGCTTCTCAAACGACTCTATTGATGCGTTGGCATTCTTCAACGTCTTTTTTCAACCTCTGTGTAAAAGATTGAAGACTTGAAGAAACAACAAGACTCTGCAATATTTAACAAGTCTCATTACCCTGTCAAAATCATTACGCATCAAACACTTAGAATTTCTTATTAATTTTCATATCTTAGAAATTCTTAAGTCTAGAGTCTGAAATGTGTTGTATTTTGTAAACACCTTTGATTGTATATCAAGTGTTCAACCAAACAGTTTTCTGATAATCTTTGTTTGTTATAAGTTTCTTGCTTGTGTGCTTGAGCAATTGTAATCTTGTGTGCTTGAGCAATTGTAATCTTGTGTGATTATAGTGAAAAATCTCTTGTAAGTGACAAGGGGACTAGACTATTTCCAAATTGTGGAAGGAACCAGGATAAATTGCTTTGTATCTCTTTACTCTCTCTCTCTCTCTCTCTCTCCAATTTTAATATCCGTTGCACTTAACTCCGAACATTGATTCAGGTTCTGAACTCTATCAGAAGCTGAACTCTGGACTTAGAGAAAAAAAACGAGAAAAAGATAACAAAATTCAACTCCCTCTTCTAGTGTTTTTCTCACCTTCATGCAAGTAAACAAGTACAACAATTTTGCATAAAAGGAAAAATCAAGAAGCACTAGTCAATGTTATCTACTCGATCGTCTTGTCAATCTACATGACAAAACCACTTTCATCTCTCTTGCACAAAAACAAAAAGAGAAACCCATGAACATTTTGAAATCACGTTGTTTTATCTAAAACTAATAATGTTTGTAAATTCTTCAAGTAAATCTGAAGTTAAAGGTTACCATGCCTTGGGACATGGGCCCAACATCCATATTCACCTTAAGAGGCGTGCAAGTCTTAGTCGCATTTATTAAAGATGAAGTCATACAATTTTTTTGAGTGTTGGATATTGCACAAGAGATTCAAAGGATGATTTTCCAACATACTTTATGAATTGGGACATGTGCCCAATAGTCATTTATGACTATTATTTTCAATTCAGCTTCTACCTCTCTTAAAAGTTATTTATGTTTCTAATGTTCTTATACTACTTATTGATGGCTACTATGATCATAAGCTAATAAACTCTTATTGTCTTGGGATTTTAGGGGAAATGAAATGATTGAATCCCTATAAATCTCAGTTCTTTATACTTGTTAGATTTAAAGTCTTTATTTTAATCTTGGTGATTTTGTTGCTTACAACTATTATCTATTTTTTTTAATGGTTTTTGATATAAATTAATGAAACAAAAGTATAAGATTGTTATCCAATATACAAGGTTGGAGAAGAGAATAAAAAGAATGAAATCATATAGATTATCTTGAGATGATATAGGATAAATGTGCTTTGATTCATTTTCATATATTTTGTCAATGAATTTGCCATGGTCTAACAATTATTTCATCTTCATGATTTGATTAATTTTTTTATCATATAATTTGATTCTGAATTTGTATTTTATGAATCATGCAAACTTGAAATGATTTGACTTCAAGTTTTGATTGAACTTGAACCTTGAATGCATTATACACTATTGTTGTTTAAACTTGTTTAGAACCATTTTTTATTTATTATATTATTTGATTTTGAATTAGTATTTCATGAATCATGCAAACTTGAAATGATTTGATTTCAAGTTTTGATTGATCTTGAACCTTGAATGCATTATACACTATTGATGTTTAAACTTTTTTTGAACCATTTTTTAAGACTTTTGTTTGATGAAAAACAAAGTTTTAAGTCGGGATATATGATAAATGTCAAATATACTTGATTTCCCTATATATTAGGGCAATTTATTAACTTGTTTTGAGAATAATCCAATGGAAATCCCTCAATTTAGCATAAATTTAAATTAATTAGGTTTCGAAGTATATGAATCAATACTATGACCTATTTCCCAAGATTCCATAGGTATTGAAGCTCAAAGATTTATCGGACATAAAAGAACAAAGAAGTGAAGCATCCATGATTCTCCTAGCGAGTAAGCAAGCAGAGGTAGAAGGTGAAAATGGCAAATTTACTCAGCGAGCCACAAGTGAGCAGGTCAGAGACTTTTTAGAATTTTGGGATTGAGCGAATCGCTTACCAAGCTGTAATTCGCTAAGCGAATTTTAAGGTGGTCTAAGAACTCAGTGTCGAGCTGGAAGAAACCCATATGTGAAGAAACATCAATTTGCTTATCGAGCTTGATTTCATTAAGATAATTCTCACTTTTGGAAACTCTATCAATAGAGATCACTTTAACATTCTTTTTTTGGTATATTATGACATTCTAAGTTAGAGAAACATAGAGGAGAAGAGGAGAAGGTTGGAAAACAAGGTGGTCCTTCATCATCTTGAAGATTCAAGTCATTGATGCTTCATTTAATCTTTCTTCATCTATGTTTGTTAGCTACATTATCATGTGTAGCTAAGTTTCTCTTTTATGTTGAGATTATGTGTAGTTAACTTTGGCCATAATGTAAATACCTGGTTTGATTGATTTGACTTCTTAAAAAAAAATTGGTCTGCCTGATTATATATAAATATAGTTTCGCTATATAGATGAGTTTATTATTGCGCTTAACACTTTTTCGACATTAAACTATGAAATTGATTTTTTGATTTAGAAACTGTTGAACATAAATATTTTATTTTATTTTTATCTGAGGGACATGTTATAAATTCATTTGCAGATGCTAGTTGCAAGACATTAGGCTAGGTTTACAATCACAAACCACTATCAAAATGTAATAATGTCTTATATGTCAATTGAACGAGACATTAGAAGTTAAATAGATAAATAAAGATTCTATTATCTACCAGACATGGAGATGTAAGGTGACCGGCATGTGAATATATAGTTAAATGTATTCAAAACCGAATCAACCTAATAGAAAAACTACAAATCGAACATACCTAAACTGAAAACCGTGTTTGAGTTGAATGTATTCAGGTCACTTTTTCACTAAGCCGTACAGTTTGGTTCAGTTTGCAGTTTTTATTTTACCATCCGAACCAAATCAAACCAAACCGCAGACTTAACGAAACACTCACTCAGCCCAAAATAGCCCCTTTTGGTTATATTTTCTCCTAGCCCTTTTCTCCTTCTTCTTTTCCAATCAACCTAAAAGCACATGTTTTTTATTCTACTGATGACTTTTAACCTCAAAACTGCACTACAAACACCCCTATATATAGTTGAAACATTAGAATTATATAATCAATCAAGAAAATACATTACATGTTTTTTTTGAAAACTCGGTATCCGATCCAGGAACCGACTAATTCGAGGAGACCAATCACGCCGCCCACTTGTAGGGGCCCATTTAAAGCCAAAGCATAACTCCGTATGGACTTCATCCACAAAAATTGGCACTAGAGAGAATCGAACTTGGAATCTTGAGTGGAGTACACTCCAAGATCCCAAACTAATCACTATACCAACCCCAATTGAGTTACATTACATAATTAACTAATGAAGCTTAATCTAAGCATTTTAATATGACATTTCGTTAGTAAACAATCAAACATTTGAATTTCTCACTTAAAACCATTTAAGGGCACTTGATAAGAAATCCAAAAAACAAAACTTTATATTAGAAATGATACATTTAACACCTCTAAATTTTAAAAATTGACTTTTTGTACCTTGAATTTTTCACTTATTTTCATTTTTAACTTCTTAACAAGTGCCCTACCTTAGGGCACTTGTTATCATGCCTTTTTAAATTTAGGCAAAATATGTCTTTTGATCCTTTATTTTGACAAACATACGAGGGTAGTCCTTTAAGTTTGTTAAATTTCAAAGTAGTCCTTTAAATTTTTTTAAGTTTCTAATATGTCCTTTACATTTTTTTAAGTTTCAAATATGTCTTTTAAGTTGTTAATTTAATGCACTTATTTGAGGTTTTTTAAGTTTCAAATATGTCATTTTAAGGATCTATTTGAAACTTAAAAAACTTAAAGGACTAACCTATGAAACTTAAAGGCAAAAATGTATTTGACCTCAAATTTATCAACACTCTTCAATTATTATATTTGCCATAATATATTTAGGAGCCGAATTCAAACTCCTGTGTAACGGTTCGGTTTGAATCAGTTTTTGGTCAAAAAATATCTGAAGCAATGAAATCTTCATCGGATCAGTTTGGTTCGGATTTTACTATTTTTCAGAAAAGAAACCGAACTAAACTAGTTGGTTTGGATCGGTTTGCTTGAAAATACAATTTAAAAATTTTCATATTTTTACAAACTACTTTGTATAATTAACATGAAAAAACTAACATGAGAAGAACAATCCCATCGACGGTGAGGAACAATAGATTAAGTGTGATTGACGTCTAGTGTTTTTTAGTAGAAACGAAATAGAGTGTGAGGGATGAGATGAGATGATGATGAGAGAAAGTGAATGAATTAAGGAGAATTTTACGTTGGATTTTAATTTTGAGCTTAATCATAAGTATGTGTGACGAAGGATGATATTAATAAAATGGGGAGTGAGGTTAGCATCGGTTTGATTTATCGGTTCTTTGGATCTCCAAATTAAAATCCCAGAACTGAACCAAACTATGTCGGTTTTGGTTGGTTCAGTTTGATTTTGAACCGAACCAAAGAAGGTCAAATATTTTTTCGATTTTGTACAGTTTCAATTTTCGGTTTCATCAGTTTTATCCAATCCACTAACACCCTACCGGACATCTCAATTAAAATCTTAAAAATAAAAATAAATTGAATATAGTTGTTTCCTTAACCCCAAGACTCACGCGAAAAGATTGTAGCCACAACAATAAATGGAAAGGAAGCAAAGACCACGTCACATAGTCCAACTCCGAAAAACCCTAATTCAAATCCTCGCTTTTTCCATTGTTCACATCATAAACCCTATATTCTTCACCTTTTACTTTTTTCTCTTTTACTCTTTCTCTTCTTTTCCACACACCTTCGTTTTCAATTTTCAACCCTTCTTTCCAATTTCTCTCTGTTTCATTCACCACAAACCCATTCAAGGAAAGAAGGGTATTTAATTTAATTTATTATTATTTAATTTTTATTTAATTTGGCGGTGTGTGAGCATGGGAACGGTGGTTGAAGGAGGACAGAGAGTATTGAATAATCAACAATCACAGATTGGAACTGTTTCTCAGCTTTTAGCTGGTGGTTTGGCTGGTGCTTTTGGAAAAACATGCACTGCTCCTCTTTCTAGACTCACCATTCTTTTTCAGGTTTCCTTTTATTGTTTTTTTGTATATTATGATGCTCTGTGACCGTCACTTCTGATGGAATGTGTGTCCCCGTGTCTGACACATTGACAAGACAGCGACATATGTCATTAGATTCAATTAATTCATTTTTTGTTTATGTTTTTATTGGTCTCATGTTCGGTGTCTATGTGTAAGTGCTTTATGGTTTTCTGAGAGCAAATTTTTTTTTTAGTATTTGTCACTGATATATCATAAATTACTTTTAGTGATGTGTAAGTGTCTTGTCAGTTAGATACAAGTACATTTGATTTGTTGGGGTGCGTGTGAACCTGTGATTTCTCACTTCTCCATACTTATGGTTTATGATTCACGGCGCTAGCTATTTGACGAAAAAATGAAATAAATTGAAAGGGTCCTGTATTTAAGTGTGTATTTAGTTCTATGGGGGGAGGAAAATTAATTTTGAATAGAATTAATTTTGTCAAAATATGTGGATACTTCATATAGTTTGATAGTAAATTTTAGGTTGAAAAGTTATGTTTGAAGGCTGAAGCTCTGTATTTTGGTTTTGAAATATCATGTTTGAAGATAAAAGTATAAATCTCAGCTTTAAGTGATGTTCAATGTTAGGTTGAAAAGTTATGTTTGAAGGTAGAAGCTCTGTATTTTGGTTTTGAAATATCATGTTTGGAGATAAAATAATAAATCTCAGCTTTAAGTGTTATGTTTGAAGGTAGAAGCTTCATATTTCAGTTTTGAAATATCAGTTTGGAGATAAAATTATATAAATCTCAGCTGTAAGTGATGTTCAATTTTGAAGAGGGGTAACCTTGGCGCAAGTGGTAAAGTTGTTGTCATGTGACTGAAAGGTCACAGGTTCAAATCCTGGAAACAGCCTCTTGTGTAAAAAAACTGGGTAAGGCTGCGTACAATACACCAAATGGTGGGACCCCTTCCCTGACCCTGCCTATGCGGAAGCTTTAGTGCACCAGGTTGCCCTTTTTTTGAGAAAAGCCAAATAAGTTGAATCCAAATATGCAGTAAACAATATAAGGATAATAAACTGATTAGTTCTGAAGAGGCAAAGTTCAATGATTCACAGTGGGAATGTAATTTATCAGCCGGTGCTTTTGCCACTGGTTGGTTTAATGTGTTGAAAATTCCATTTCTATATCATGGTTATTCTGAAGGCTAATGTTCATCTTTTGTAGAATTATTCTTGCAACACACTCTTTTATTGTTTGATATTTATACGGGTCTCACTAAATTTGTGTGGAACGTAAATGATTTAGTGGGATCTATTGGATTTCAATCAATAGGAGAGTTTTTGATGGAAGGAGTGTGTTGCTAGCACTCATCGTTTTTGTACAATTGTGATGTTGAGATTTGATTCGTTATCTCATTCAAACTAACCAACCCTGTTATTACTAGACTAGGAGACGGGTTTTGGAAGGCAAGAGTGGTTCAAAGTTTAGCCTATTATTTCTGTAGCTTGGTTGTTATGATGAAAAATTGAAGAGATTGTCTGCTGGTAATCATGATAGCAAATTTGCATGTTATAACTTCGTTTCTTTATGTTTAATGACCATTTTATAATACTAAAATGTAATGTAGCTGGGTTGTTTCATTGGTACTGTTGTAATTCGTTCAACAGGTATTTATCTGAATAATTTGTGGGCCTTAACTTTATCAGGTGCAAGGTATGCATTTTGATGTCGGCCATGTTGCAACACTGAGCAAGACTAGCCTTTTGTACGAGGCTCAACGTATTGTCAAAGAAGAAGGATTTAGAGCATTTTGGAAAGGCAATTTAGTGACAATAGCTCACCGTCTCCCTTATTCTGCAGTCAATTTCTATACTTATGAATGCTACAAGAATGTAAGCTCTGATGTTCTCTTCATAATGTACATGCACTTCAGAATTTGGTGGTTATGTTCCTTAAGTTTGAATCAATCTCATAGTCTTTTTTTTTCCTCCAGCTATTGCATTCTGTTCTGGGGGAGAATCATAGAGCAAAGGCTGGTAGTGACGTCTTTGTGCACTTTGTCAGTGGTGGTTTGTCAGGTATGACAGCTGCCTCGACCTTATATCCTTTGGATTTAGTAAGAACACGACTTGCAGCACAGGTAATTGCCACTTTTTGTTGGTTGAATTTTTGACACTATATTTAAGCCCCTAATGGCATGCATTAAATAAAGTAATGTCTTGGTTATATTTTAACTGCCACTTATCAAAAAAGTAGCAACTCTTCTGTTTGTGAGTATATTTTTTCCGAGAGTTGAGACTGTTATGCTATGTTTCCAATGCAGAGAAATGTCATATACTACAGGGGAATCTCCCATGCTTTTACTACAATTTGCAGAGATGAAGGATTCTTTGGAATGTATAAGGGACTTGGTGCAACGTTGTTGGTATGTGTTCATGATGCATTTTTTAGTTCCTCTTTTTGCTTCTTTATTTTGATACCTGCTTTATCTTACAACTGATAGTACTACTTAATTTATTTGGTACAGGGTGTTGGGCCTTGCATAGCTTTAAGTTTCTCCGCTTATGAGAGCTTGCGTTCTTTTTGGAAGTCTCAAAGGTGAATATATGTACTTGCACTGAATTGAGGTTGTCTTTGTGTTGAAGGTTACTTCCACTTGCTTCGTGCATATGGTTTTGTAAATATTTGCGGTCTATATTATTTTTTGATTCAGGCCGGACGATTCAAATGCTATGGTCAGTCTTGCTTGTGGAAGTCTTTCGGGCATTGTATCATCGACAGGTGGGTACTTATTGATTGTTGCTGCATCTAATCTCTCAAATAGATCTGTATAGCTTATCATAACGTGATTGTTGAGTACTCATTTTATCCTGTTGGAAGTTGCCTACTTGGTGGTGCGGTGCGTTTTGTAACTTTTGCCAGCTTTCTTGCATGATGCACATGTGCAGTTATTAAAACCTTGGGAAAAAGATGAATCCAAATATAGCTGATACATAAAAACTAGCTACCAAGAAACAATCAGGCTGACCCTGTGTTAATCCGGAATGCACTAACAAAAACATCTAGTTGGCTGTAGAATGCGATTCAATAGTTTTGTTTGGCTTATTGTAAAAATTGCCTGTGATTGGTATTAACACATTTAGTGCTGTTATAAGTTGCATCCTTGGTGAGTTAATGTGGGGCATCTTATGATATAAAGCCTGACTTTCTTGCATGATGCTCAAGTGCCCTTGTTTGAAACACATCATGTTTCTGTACTCTTTAAAATGAATCTGTTAGCTAGTGTTAGATTTTATTGTCGATATTGATTTTCTTTGTCTCATGCAACTCGCAGCAACATTTCCTTTGGATCTTGTAAGGCGAAGGATGCAGTTAGAAGGGGTTGGTGGTCGAGCACGTGTCTATAACACCAGTTTGTTCGGGACATTTGGTCACATATTTCGTAATGAAGGGATACGAGGTTTGTATAGAGGCATTTTGCCCGAGTACTACAAGGTTGTTCCCGGCGTCGGTATTGTTTTTATGACTTACGAGACACTGAAGTCCCTTCTTTCCAGCTATCAAAGTCATTAGCAGACAGCATTTTCCATCATATATGATACCCATCACTTTAGTTATTTTCATGGTAGGAAATTTTGTGGTGTTGGATTTCATATTTGGTAGCCACGGACACATTTTTGACCGTGTATACATCGTTCGGTCACTAATATAAGCAAAAGGTCATTTATTAGGTTCATTGAAAAACAGATGTATCTGACCATTGACCAAATACATCAATTATTCAACGAACCTAAAATTTGGTTTTTGTGCTTGTAATATTGACCAGAGGGTGTAGATAGTTGTAGCTGAGAGTAAGATCTCAATTGTACCAAAGCGAAGTTTAGGCTGAATATCTTTGTAGTTGACGATAACAAAATAGTTTTTTTTTTCTCTTTTAACACCGCGTTTAAGTTTATTTATTTTTAATTTTTGACGAGTGGGACACTACTTTGATCTATATGGTGTAACAAAATTTGAGATGTTGATGTATTCAGGAAAATTGAGCTGTTGGTGAGGTGGGCATTTGTATAAGTTAACTGCATGTGTACAATGGACATCTATGGTGGCAATCAGTTGTTCCATTTTTATTTTTTTTTAACAATATATTTCTATGGTGGCAAAATTTATGTATTATGCAATATATTACAACATTACCTTTAAGAGTGAAGGGTACATAGACCCGTGCTCTAACCAAACTTTTCGTTAGACTTCCATGAAAGTTTGAGCAACTAACTTATTCAATATTTCATCGAAACAAACTAAGAGATAATATTATGTCTAGAAAAATTAAAGTTAAAAGAAGAATAAAAAGTCATCGAAAGAAAAAACAATCAAAAACAAAAGTCACCTAAATCATGTAAAAGGAGTGCGTGAACCACTAATAAGGCTTCTCTGCCTCGTATGACTACAAGCATTCTCAATAGAGGAATCTTGTGTAACTTGACGTTGTTTGCGATGTAAACAATTATGATATTGGTTTTAAATTTGAAAAAAAGCATTAAATGATGTGTCTTTAGCTTGCATAACATACTTTTAAGGATTTCTTAAGACATTAAGTGAGGTAGTTAGCAACTCAATTAAGGCTTATGAAAGAACATTTATATTTAGGAGGGAAGTTTGAATTTGAAAAAAGTATTAAATGATGTGTCTTTATCTTGCATAACACACTTTTAAGGATTACTTAAGACATTAAGTGAGGTAGTTGGCAACTCAATTAAGGCTTATGAAATGACATTTATATTTAGGAGGGAAATTTGAATTTGAAAAAAGCATTAAATGATGTGTCTTTAGCTTGCATAACAAACTTTTAAGGATTGATTAATACATTAAGTGAGGTAGTTGGTAGCTCAATTAAGGCTTATCAAAAGGACATTTACATTTAGGAGGGAAATTTGAATTTGAAAAAAGCATTAAATGATGTGTCTTTAGCTTGCATAACACACTTTTAAGGATTGTTTAAGACATTAAGTGAGGTGGTTGGCAACTCAATTAAAGCTTATCAATAGGACATTTACATTTAGGAGGGAAATTTGAATTTGAAAAAACCATTAAATGATGTGCCTTTAGCTTGCATAACACAGTTTTAATGATTGTTTAAGACATTAAGTGAGGTAGTTGGCAGCTCAAGTAAGCCTTATCAAAAGGACATTTACATTTAGGAGGGAAATTTGAATTTGAAAAAAACATTAAATGATGTGTCTTTAGCTTGCATAACACACTTTTAAGGATTGTTTAAGACATTAAGTGAGGTGGTTGACAACTCAATTAAAGCTTATCAATAGGACATTTACATTTAGGAGGGAAATTTAAATTTGAAAAAACCATTAAATGATGTGTCTTTAGCTTGCATAACATATTTTTAAGGATTGCTTAGAAGGGAAAAACCAAAAGCCATTAGGTTTTTGCAATAGCTTGACCTAATAAGCTTTTATAGTAAGTATGAAGTATGATAAGTAAATTTTGACTTTTTGGCTATGTTTGTTTCAAGAGAAAGATAGTGACGAGGAGAGAAAGGTTGGGGAAAGAAACACTTTCCATTGTTTGGAACTCTCCAAAAAGGTGAAGGAAAGAAAGAATATATGTGGGACCCACCTTAGAAACCTTTCCCCACACATTTGGATGGAAAGTATGAGGAAACATGTGTATTGTTTAAAATGTCTAAAATGCCCCAACTTTTATTGTTTATTTTTAATTCACTTTACTACTTTAGTTGGTGTCTCTTTATTATTTTTTCAATTCACACTTGGCTTTTTTTTAAGTAATTCTTCCACTTAAGGTGTATGGCATATTTTATTCTTCTACTAAAGTACAAACAATGTTTATATATACTAACATATTATTTTTTTTAAGGGTAATTGTGTCAATTACAAAATGTAGATCTTTTTTTCCTCCAACTTTCTATTCCACTTTCCTTTGTACCAAACAACTAAAACAATCCTCTCACTTTCTACTCTTCTTCTTTCCTTAGACAATCTTTCCCTTCTTGTTTTTTCCTTTCTCTTTCTTAGATGCATCCAAACAAAGCCTTATGTTCATTCAATTAATGATGTATCTGATTAATAATATAAATCATATACATCATTAATTGAATGAATCTAAAAAATCAAAATTTACTTATAATCAACAACAGATAGAATAACATAATCAATTAAAAAAAAGAAGGTAGCATGATTATGGATCCGTTTTGTTTAAAATATTAACAATTTTTTTATGGTGTTTTAATTGTATTTGTATCTAACCATTTTATTTTCCCTAAAAAAAAAATTGTATTCGTATCTAAACATTTTATTTGGAGTTAAA
>Ga0228710_1009857_pt1 | contig 13058 bp, 4 predicted proteins | sample MedpolnodulmetaG_FD_177995 | JGI IMG/M metagenome (GOLD analysis project Ga0228710, IMG submission 177995) | Root nodule microbial communities from Medicago polymorpha collected in Santa Monica, California, United States - pink nodules | ecosystem: Host-associated > Plants > Roots > Nodule...
AGAGAGAAAAAAAAAAAAAAAAAAAAAAAAAGAGGAAAAAGAGTAGAAGTTGAAGAGGAGGAGGAGATGATCAAACTATGAAGGGTGTAGTAGTAGTAAGTGGGGGACGGAAGACCTACATGGTGATTGTAATATGATACCAGCAGAAAGAGACTACAGAAAGAAAAAGATATTGTAGAGGCTATAGTTGAGTGATGGTAGAAGATAAAGAGCTTTGAAAGTTCTCTATCAGTTCTTCTGCTACACTCTCTCTCACTTACCTCCCTTCTTCATCACACACACGCACACACAATATTTATTGAGTTAATCAACAATAAGGGACAGTTCTTCTCGTGACTTTAAAATACTAAAAGATTAGCTAGCGGCTTAGGGCATGTTTGGTTACATGAGGTGAAAGTTAATTTTGATTCCTTCAAAAAAAAAGATTAAAAGTTAGTTTATGTTGGTAAAAACGTCATTGTCAAATTAAGGATACTAATAATATTTATTCTTGTTCTCTTGTAAAAACATAATTGAAAAATTAGTTTATGCTGTCATTGTACCCTTGTAATTGATAAATTGTTTGGTTTATTTGAAAATCACAAAATAAAGCTATTTATAAAATTGAGTATATGTTGAATAATTGGTAGATCATTTTAAGTTTACTTCTCAACTGTAATTCTTAGATAAGTAATACTGGTCTTGCACTTTCTACGAGCGGACAAATGAAATATGATCCTCTAGTAGATAATATTTTGCTTTTGGTGTGGTGTTCTTGGGTTGATGTTTCTTTTGCCTATATTTTTTTTTGAAAAAAATTTGATATTTTCTATTATGTTGACATTATTGAGTTGGAGTGTCATTTTGTACTCATTTTAATTTAGTTATATACCACTGGGATGTAAGCTTTCGGTTTGGTTTGATGTTTCGTAGAAAAATAATCTAACCCAATAAAAAATAGTCGTTTTGATTTTGTTTAGATGTTTGTAATCTTTTTTCACAAAATTCGAATCAAAGTAATGAAGAATGCGTTGATTTCGGTATGGTTCATTTTTTTATTTTTTTTTGGTTACAAGGTATGGTTCAATTGAATTGACATTTTTAAACATTTAAAAACTTATTTTTAAAAACCTAAAAAGAAAACCTTTTTTTTCTTCTTCCAAATGCATAGATTTTCTATACCATCAAAACGTGTACTTAAGATCTAATGAGAAAAATAATATATTATGGTTAAAAAATATATGACTACAACATACTTATTAGATAAACTCTAAAAAAAAACATACTTATTATCATGCCTTTTCTTCATCAGGATTGTTCGGTGGATTCTTTAGCTACTTGTGTTAGGGTTGAGTTCATATTAGATACACTACTCTTCGTATTTTCTTTAAAAAAAATGAAATAATAATAAACTTGTATGTCAACATTTGAAGGAATAAAAAAGGACAGACAAAAAACTGTGTATATATTACAAAGAAAAGGATGACAATGAAATGTCCAGTAGATATATCTTTGATCATTAAAGGTTGCCCTAAGAATGAAAGATTACGTTTATACCTGAAAGAAACCGAGACACAGGGCATAGGGTACGTATACATTTTGTGTAGTTATTGATTGTGCTAAAAAGAGTTGGGAGGGGAAGGTTGAGAACATGTGATGTATGGTCCACAATAGCTTAATACCTCCATCTTGATGTAAAAGTCTACACCCGCGTAACTTAGACTTATAGCACCAACGATACGTTGCTATCATTAGGGTTTTATAATCTATAAGCTGAGATAGTCTCAACCTCATATGTGTTGCTTTTTTCTTTGAAATTTGGTATATCTCATAGATGACATATACATAGTCCTTTTCAAAAAATATACATTCAGAGAAACAGATTTGAATTTCATTATTTTTTTCATTCTCTGTCATTACTAAATATATGCTGAGATGTATTTCTCGCAAAGAATCAACCTCTAATGACTCCTTTTATATGGTTGCTTAGTGTTATCCGTATATATATGCAGATTGCAGAAGCAACTATTCATTACTTAATTACAGTCGACTTTATTTATAGAGCTGAGAGTGTGTACAACTAAAAGAGTTGTAAGAGTAAATATAAGTACTAGAGCCACTAATGACTCCTTTATATAACCACTGCTTACTAGGTGACTCCTAGAAACTATACACAGCGCTTTTCATTTGATTTTTTTTGTTAAAAAGACAAAGCTATATTTTTGAACAAGGACAAAGCTATATTAATGAATGGTTTTTTTTTGTTTTTTTGTGGGAATTAATGAATGGTTTGTATGATTTGGTTATGTTGCAAACCTTTATATTGTGATAAAATACATTAATAGAGACAATACAGTCACAATTACCATTACATATGCCATTGTAAATATCTCTAAAACATATTTATTGACGCGCAATTGTAGTTATATACATATATATCTGCCCAACAATCTCTTATGAGCTTTTCTAATCTAGTTGATGTGGAGATGGTTGAGTTTGATTCACCCGGTATTGAAGGGGAGAGTGGGATGAGTTATATTTTAAAAAATATATGACGGAATAGTGTAAAAATTTATGGAACATTCCTTCTTAGAAGTCGTGGATGTCGATAGAATTAAATTCTCTTCTTAGAAGTGGTTCTTGGGGATGTCTTCTATATCCTCTTGCAATATTTACGAGAAGTTTGTGGAATGTTTCTTATGCTTGAACAGATAACGTTCAAGCCGATCTTTCTCTTTTGGAGCTTGTTGAAGTTTTCGAGGTCAGATTTTTCTTTTTATTTTTGTTCAATTGTTATTTTTCTTCAGCATAGGCGCGTTCCCTTGTGCTGGTTTATTTTTATTTTTTATTTTTAAAGATTGTGCTTGTTCTCTTTGTTTTACTGTGGTTTGTTACGTTGTATTTTTGTTTCGCCTTGCCCTTTTTGTGACGACTCTTTCTATATCAGCTCTTGATTTCATTGTAATGGGTAAAAATACCCATCCTTCTCCCTTCTTCTCCTCTTTTAATATTTGATTTTGCGATTAAATATATATATAAAATAATTTGCAAATGGCAATAAAAAATAATAGTTAGAATCCTTTAGAATCCTCTTGTCCACAATCTTACCCACGTCCGAAAATGATTAATAATGAAAGAAAAAGAAGACACACTGCCTAATATAAGAAAGCAAGCTATGTGCATTAAAATCAGGTGATATTTCATGGACCACTTCACTGCAGCTGGTCTTGATCTTGACTATAGCTAGCTATATGAAGGATTTAAGACACATTTGGTGTTTTCAAAATTAACCTGGACAGAAAAATCATGCAATGAGACCGCACCCCAATTACCTGAAAACTTGTTGTTTATATGTGATCGATTACTTTTTGAGGTGGTCCATCACAATTTTAAGCAGTATTTCCAATAAACATCTCTTCCGTGTTCAGAACTCTAGCAATCCAACGTACAACCAATATACGAAATTGTCTTCATCATCTTGGCTTCTTCCTTTCAATTAGCACCCAAAATATTCAAATTGAGAAGGTTTTACCTTCAGTAGTGATATATTGCATTGATATTCATATAGAGATCGACAAGTAATGTGAAGGAAAAACCAAACAATTTAATCTACATTTTTATATGATAAATAAAGGGTATATAGCTTGCCTATCTACCGTTTTCCTTTGGATTTTTGTTGTTTCTTTGCTTTTTCTGCATTTCTTTTTTAGGGTTTTAGCTTAATTCCTCCTCTTGTATATATATTTTTCCTTTTTTAATAATATATATGAAGTAGGCGGTAGAGGATGAAAGTTTCACTTAGGTCACAACTTAATTAGGATATTTCTGGCCCTCCTTAATGTCCAACCTACTTTTTGCCTTATTAAAAAAAATAAAAATAAAGGGTAGGGATCATCTTATTTAATTTAGGAGTAACTCTTGTCAATGTTATTCCACTGAATAACTCATCACATACATTAAATTTCATCAATTCAACTGTCAAATTAATAGTTCTTAATGAGTATATCAAATATGTAGGTCTTCATAATTTTTTTAAAAATTCCTTCAAAAAATATTCAAATTTTATTTTTGATACTTTAAATAAACTCTATTCAACATAATATACTTTTCCTCTCACAAGGAAAAAAAAAACATAATATACTTTTAAAAATATAAGTAATTAAAATATTGACTATAATGGTTATAATATAAAAATAGTTACGGCTGGATTAATGAAATTTGATGTATATGCTGAGTTATATTAAGTGGAGTAAACTCTAACAAGAGTTGCTCCTTGTGAGTAAGTTGATTCTAACCCACTAAAAATGGTTTGGTGGTATTGACTTGAGACTTTTGAGAGTGTTCCTCTCAAAATTTCAGGTTTGACGACTCTCCTCAATCTCAATTTTAATGGACTAGTTTAACTTCTTTAAAAGAAGTTGATCACCCATAAATTAATATTTGTTCAATTTCTTTTTTAAGAAATGTGTACATTAAACATTTTCATAATTTTTATTATTATTATTGACAATGAAACGTCTCTATACTTATAATTAAGTGATTGTCTTCAAAGATGTTAATAAACTCTATTTAAAGAAAAATAACTCAAGAATCTGAGTAAAAAATCATTGATCAAACTTGACTTATCGATTGAACTTGCCAAAAGCCAATATCCTTACAAATTGGAGTGTTATAAAATTAATCCTCAAAGACGCCATGCCACCCTCCATAGTGATCTTGAGCCAGTTTCCCTTCTTATATGTTTGTAACCATGCCCCCTACTCTTTCATGCCAATTTGGAGGAGTACTATAGGGTGGTTTTTGGGTAAGACTTTAAGTGCTCGTGTAATTTTTACGAGTGGACAACGGTACAAGAATAGAGATGAGTTTAACCAATTTCGTAGGGGCATGTCCCTCTCAAAATCTCTCGCAAATAATTTGAGATGAGTTGTTTTTTGGGCACACTATTGTTCTCTTGAATGAGTTTCTTAATACTTACAATCCTTCTAGTAATCCACTAAATCTTTATATATCTAAATGTTAAACAGTGTTACAAGTAATCTTGATTAACCCAAATTCCGCCCTTTTTATGAATAAAATCCCTTCAGAGATTCAAACCCATGTCATGTTGGTTACTTCAAAGCATTTTAACCACCAAGCCACTTGCTGTTTTTGTGATATCATCTGGCTTCCACTACATGATATTCAATATTAAACTCCCGTTTCAAAAAACCAATTAATTCCTTTTCCTTTCTTTCCAAACGGTTTCAAACCCTTTTGTCTCCTTTCTCCTTCGCAATCTAAACCCAAAAATCTACGGTATTCATCCATTTCTTCCCCTTTTTCCTTTGACACATGTCTTGAAAAATGAAAATGTAGGTGATCTTATAGACTTCTATGGTTGAATCACTTGATATGTTTCTCATACTAACTTTATACAGTAATTTTATTCCTTTGATGTGTATTTTGAACTATTTAATTAGCTCATTGTTTAAATTTTGCTCATTATTTAGATTTTGTATGACGAGTTGCAACTTTGGTATGTTTTGCTCATTGTAATCTTGTTGGAACATATGTGGAAATTGAGTAATTGACTAAACACAAATTCCCACGATGGGTAGAACTAGTGTAGTGTGAATTGAGAAAAGTGGAAGTCCCATATCGGATGGATCACACATTAGTAGTGTTTGTATAGTGGGGGTGTACCTCTAATAGGGGTACATAATTAAGTGAACGAAGTAAGCACTAGAAAAAATATATATTGATATATATTTTATTATTTGGAAATGATAAATTAAATATTTAATTTAATCATTATTAGAAAGTGCTTTCTTAGTCCCCAAGTTTTGCTAAAAATATTTTGGAACACAATCTGAAATATTTTGGTAGGCAATCTAATATATTTTAGTGCATGATCTGAAATATATTTTGATACTCAATAATATATTTATGTACTGAATAATATATTTTTTGTACTCAATATGATATATTTTTGTACTAAATCTAATATGAGAATTACTTGCTCCCAAAGTTTCTCACTTATTAGTTGTGAACTTTCTCTATAAATAGAGAGCTCACACAGTGCATTCCACACACGGAAATTCACAGTTGATGCTTCTTGTGCTTTTCTACTCTTCTCCCTCCTTCGACTTGTGTTGACAAGTCCTTCTCCTTTTTCTACTCTTTTCTGTCCCTTCGAAATTAAGAGTGTTCCTAAGACCATAGTCCTTATTCAGTTTATTATCCTTTTAGAAAAAAGAATGGTTTTAAGAGCATAGCCCCTTCAATTACTTATGTCTCTTTAGAATAAATAATATTTTAAGATCATGGTCCCTTTTTCGGTATAATAAAGATGATCTTAAATATATATTCTTCTTCAATTCTTGGAGAAGTTAGATGTTAGAATGGTAGTAATACCATATTTGAGTGGTCATAGCACCATAGTTGGAGAAGTTAAAATTAGAATGGTGATAACACCATATTTGAGTGGTCTCAACACCATAATAGAGTGGTAATAATACCATATTGGTTTAAGTATTAAAGAGTGGCCTTAGTACCATATTAGAGTGTGTTATTTCTCGAACGATTATTTACGGTGCAGTACTTAATCGAACATTAGAACTGGGCTGTTTTATCCTGGAGGCACACGGTTGTTAGTCACCTTGCACAATTTCGGGTAGTGCCGTGATTTGTCTTAAAGAAAGCGACATGGTCGTGACTCAACCCGGTAGGACTTCAAGAAGACTCGACATGGTAATATCTTTGGTGGTGATTTCGATTTTATTAAAAATGTACGTTTCTGAACCCGAAAAACAACAAATCTTTATTGAAATACTATACATAATACATTTAAACATGTCGATAACTAATAATATAGTCAACCTGATGCTTATATATGAAAATCGAAACAAACTCGTGCATCGTAAGAATCGGGGTCTAGTTCAAAGTAAGCTTGTCCCTCCAATTTTTTCTTCAACTAAGGATGCCACTAATGGCAATAGAAGCGTACTAAGACTCAAGTAATTACACTGAGCATTTCCCGTTGTTTATCTGAACTTTTTAATGAATTCCATTCTTGGTTCATCAATTTGTTGTTTCAAGTTCATAAAAACGACTATTGTAAACTCATGTTGAATCTGATAGACCATGTCATGAAGATACCTTTCCATGTCTTCCAATTTTGTATATAATTTGGTAGAAATTAGTAAACCAGGTAGTGACAAGAGGAAATTGTAGCTTATGGAACTCATTTTGATTTCTTTCTCCACGCCATACAGTGAATCTTTCAATATTTTCAATTGTTGTCTTAAAGTCCTCGCCGAAAAAGGTAGAAAACCATGAATTTTATAACCCCTAGCTAGAGACCCGGTCAATAATCCGGTTATGGACAAAGTTTCTTCTACAAATTAAGACATACTTCCTCCGGTCTCAAATATAAAAAAAAATTCATTTTTTAGGTTTATTGAATAATTAATATATGTGTTTTACAATGTAGACTAAATACATTAACTACTCAATGAACCTAAAAAATAAATCTTTTCTTATATTTGAGACCGGAGACAATACATAGAGGTTTCAATTATATCGTAAAATACATTTTGATTGTATCAATTATGAGGCTGGGATCCAACAACTGCTATCCAAAAGGTTTTGCCTCGACTAGAGTTGATTGACTCCACATATCTTCAAATGGTTGTAATTTTTTTAATTAATTTTGAACCAGAGGCGGTTGACTAACCCACGACAACTCTTGATTCACCATGTGTTAAGGAATCCTTGTGTTGGTACGTCCCTAGTACAACTTTGGTCTTTTTTTCTTCTTCTTCTCATATACTCGATCTTCTTCATCTTTTTTCTTCTTGTATCTTTTCTGGGCATTTTTGTTTTTCCTTTCTTGTTGGCTTCTCCATCCGCAATAGGGTTGAGTTTCTCTGTTGATTTCGATCTATGGTTTATCTGGTGGGAGTACCCCTTTTACTCTATTTCTCCTTTTAATATTTGATTTGCAATTAAAATACACTTTTTTTAACGACATCTTATTTTTTAAAAGAATATGCACACTATTATAGTTTGTCTGTATAAATTCTATAAAGACATGTTCTTAAAATTGATGGCATTAATAAGATATTTATAAACCAAAAATGTAGTAATGAAAATGTCCATTTCCAATATGAACCTTAAGATAATACTCCTTCCGTTTTAAAATGAGTGTCACTCTAGCAAAAATAATTTATTTCAAAATAAATTTCATTCTTACTTTTCAATGTACTGTTAATGACTTTTTTTCAATAGTACCCTTAATTATTATTATCCACACAACTTCCAAAGTATCATTTTGTACTTTAATTTATAATGATGGCAAATGCACCAATAACTAAAGAGACTATTTTAGTAAAAGTATCATATCTTTAGACAACATTATTTCATTTCTTAATTTGTGTGCAATTGGCTAAAGTGACACTCATTTTGAAACGGATGGAGTAAACTTTGAAGGTGAAACTTCACTATTTTTAACAAAACCTATATTTCTTTTAATTTTTTTAATTAAAAATAAAAATTCACTATTCTATTCTAACATAAAAAATGACTTAGCTTTGGTAGGAAATTAACTTTACATACTCAAGGTGAAAATTTCAAATTCCTCAAAACGGTTGTAAAATGATTATTAGTAAAATTTATTACTACGTTAATTATTAAAAAAATCCCTTAATCAATCGTTATTTTCAAAAGAAACATATAAAATGACAGCTCACCTTTGGACATTTTTTTAAGTTTATAATAAAAATAAGGCTAAAATGCACTTTTGGCCTCCCAAGTTTTCAAAAGTTACGACTTTGATCCCCTATTTTGAAAATAGCACTTTTGACCCCCTAAATTTTAGCCCCTTTGCAAAACCATGACCCCCTTTAATTTTGATTTGGTCAAAGCTGACTTGACGCATTTTTATTATTATTTTGTGCCATCTAGACAGCCTAGATGGAATTTTGCAAAAAAAAAATAAATTAAAAACCCTCACGTGATGATAATCGTGGGGGAAGATTGGTTTTACAAAATTTCATTTATAAAAAAGAAGTGCAGAATCTCAATGACCTGGCTTATATGTATTCTCTTCACCCTGATCATCGAAACGTATCCTTTTTGCGGCAGTTTTTTATTTTCATCTGTTGAATCTCATATATTGTTTGTACTAAAGAGCCACACAAAGACCAAAACAAGATAAACGCTCCTTGTATTGACACGGACGAAACACTAGTGTTTTTACAAATCAACCTAGCAAAACAAGTTGATTTTGAAAGGAAAATTCAAAATAGTTTTAAAAACAATCTCAGTCATAAAAATAGTTGTTTCGGCTTTTAGTTTTGGTCTCTTCCGTCTTCCAAAAGCAATGACGACGAAAAAGAAAGCTCAGAAGCTCTTCTCCTCTCTATTGATCTCCCAGACGTTTACAAGACCACATTTAAAGTTCAAACACACTGCAATATGAATTCAACAAAACATGAAAGGGATCAAATTGAGATGAGAGTGAGATTTTGAGTTTGGAGTTAACCCTAGTTCCCGATTGGATTTCGGTTTCTAATCTAGAATGGAAGGGTCACGTGAGAAATCTTACCTTTTGGTTTTTATTTTAATTTTAATTGTAATAATAAGTGCCGGCAAAATTTTAATTTTAATAATATCCAACGTGGCAAAAAAAAACGCGACATGTCAACTTTGACCGAGTAAAAATTAAGGGGACTATGGTTTTGCAAAGGGGTTAAAACTTTGGAGGCCAAAAGTGCTATTTCCAAAATAGGGGACCAAAATCACAACTTTTGAAAACTTGGGGGGCCAAAAGTGCATTTTAGCCTAAAAATAAAACACCCTAAAAGATACTAATGATCACCCGTATATGACAATTTGTTTTTCTTTTAGTAACAATTTTGTGTATATCATGAATTTTAAAAACTTTTAGAGGCACCCTTACTAGAATAATGAAAAAGAAAAGGACCTCACACATTTATTAGCATGGAGCCTTTTTTGTTTCCGTATGGAAATGGCTCTGGAGCCTATGACCTAGACAAACAGCTAACGATTCGAGTTGTGCAATGCATATTATTTTGTGCGATTTTAGCAAAAGAAATTCGACCATGCTATGAATCTAAATTTTTGCAATATAAATTAGTCGAACATGTATAAAATGGAAGCCCCTGATATGGACCTCATTTTAATGAGACCATCGGTGGACCTTATAAAGTGACTGTTTATAGCCGGTTGCTTTTCTTCTTCTTGGAACTTTCTCTCAAACCACAAAGTTTCATTAATTTATTTTTGTTAAATCGGTGATTAATTCAGTCATTGTTTTTTATTTTGTGATTATTATAATATCATAGAAAAATAAACTTTGAAACAGTTTCCCCTTGTGAGTCATTTGGTGTTCTTTGTTTCTTAGTTCCTTGGAGTTTCCACGTTATGGGTCACCCACCCATGCCTTCAAAAACCATGTCTTTTTCAGCTAAAAATTGAAAATTTTACATCATACAAAAATGTACTCATTTCAAGTGTTCAACTGTTCATAGTTAATGACCGATGGCAAGGTTATTAGAAATTCAAAAAAGCCCTTATTAAGCACCAGACCATGGTTGAGGATGAGAATCTTTCAAAAAAAAAATGGTTGAGGATGAGAATGGCTTCGATGGAGGAGAGAGTGACTTTCTTTTTAATGATATAAAACCAAATTAAACCAAAAAGAGGCCTTAACCAAATTAAAACAAAAAAACAAAAAGAGGCAACCTGATACACACAGTCAAATAGAGAGGTTCATGTGTTGACCCTTAAATTAGGGACCATATTACGGGCTTCCGTATAAAATACATATTTATTAAAATAAATAAGAAATGTGTTATTGCGAACATAACTGAGTTGATATTGACACATTTACATTATATAAAGGTCGAGGTTCGAAACTTGATTTCACACTTTATTCATCTTAAGGGATGAAATTATAATCACGAGATACTAAAGGTCAGATTATATTGTATATTTTATCTCTTACATTTATTTTAAAGTTTAAGTTGCTTTTCTACGATCAGAAGATCTTAAGTTGACTCTTACATTACTAACATTTCATTAAATTAGTTCTTATTATAGTCGTATTCCCATTAAAAGTTATTCATGTGGCTAATAGCGACACACATGTGGAAAAGGGGTGCCACATGAACACTTTAGATAAAGTTTCAAATTTGATGGATATGACGATCTTATGCTCAAGGTTTTTAAATGTAGTAGGGAAGCAACATAAAATCTAAAATATGTAAGATACCATATATACAATTCAGCCTATAGTTTATTTACGTTCAAATGTTAGTCTTTTGATTCAACAAAGAAAAAGAATACATGTAGTCATACAATTTGGTTCCATTGAGAATAATCTATCTTGTGTTATTCAATTACAACCATCAAAGTTTTTTTTTTTTTTAAATAGAACAACAAAATTTGATTGTATTTAATTGAGATTTTTCACAACTTATGTTATTTTAATAGTTTATGTCACTCTTTTGAAAAAACTAATTAATCACAGTTCATATTATAAAATCAGAAATAGAACAAATAAGATTCGAATTATACAATCCAAACGAAATAAATGATCAATTTAAAAGTGTTTGATATGCAAGTAGGGTGGAAAAAGAAATTTAAAAAAAAAAGTTGAAGGTCTACTGGACTAAAGTTTGTTGGGATTTGAGGTCTTTTTAAGTAGTTTTTGCAAAGAAAATTGCTCTTCTCCCGTTGAAAATTGCTCATTCACTTGACTCAACGGGAGTTAACTTACGTTCGGTATTTTTCATCGTTAGTTAACTCACAATGACAATTTAGATCGGTTCAATCACTGTTTAAGTCGGATCAACTGATCTTAAAAGTGTTAGCATGCGTTAGGTCTCGATGGGTCAAGGGAATGAGCAATTTTAAAAGGAAGAAGATCAATTTTCTTTGAAAATTGATTTTCTGACATTGATAACTTCACAATGACACAAGAAAATTACCCAAATGCCCCCAGCGGTAGTTAACTACCGTTGGGCTAACCAGTAGCAGTTAACTGCCGTTGTGTTCGTAACATATTCATAACAAAACCCAACTTCCAGCCATTCTATCATCACCATCTCTCTCTAAAAATTCAAAATTTTCACTCTCTCTCTCTAAAAAAAACTACCAAATCATCCAAAAAAAATTCCATTAAATCACAAGTAAGTTATCACTTATGCTATTGTCATAAATTTTAATTAGTATATATGTTTATATGTAAGGGTGTTCATGGGTTGGGTCAACCCAGAAAACCCGGTCGAACCCACCCAAAAAAATGGGTTGGATTGGATAATTGGGTGGATATGGTTTCTAAAAATGGAAAACCCATAAAAATGAATGGGTTTCGGGTAAAACTAGACCCAAACCCAAAAAACCCACTTACCCAATAATTTTAATATTTTTTATCTTTATTTTCATAGGGTGGAAGAAAGTTATATTTCCAAAATATACACATTGTACCCTATATATTGAAAATCAAAACATACTAGAGTTACAAAATAATATGTTGCACTTTTTGGTTATTTTGATACTAATGCAATTTTATGTCATGCAACTTTAGTTTGTTTCAAGTATTTCATGATGAAGTTTATCATTTGATATTCTATGATGCATAAAATTATAGTAAAATAAGTTAAACATTTTTTTTCAAGAAAATTAAATAGTAGAGTAATATTTTAAAACAAAATTACGAGGACTTGTCATTTAGTCATTTAATATTAAAAAAATAGAAAAATAAGTTGGGTAACCAATTACCCAATCCAACACAACCCAAAAGTTAGTGGGTTTGTCCAAACCCACCCAATAGTATAACAGGTGATTATTTTACCTCACCCAAACCAGAGTACTCTATTTTGTTTGATTTTGGGTTTAACCAAATCCAAATCCAAATTCAAACCCACCCATGAACACCCCTATTTATATGTTTATAATTTTAGTTGTAGTTTAATTTTTAAATTTTGATTTTTTTTTAATATAGTTATGTTGTAGATCTGAAATGCTATTAACAAATATTATGAATACTTGTTATAATGGAGTTATATTGC
>Ga0228710_1009861_pt1 | contig 13056 bp, 6 predicted proteins | sample MedpolnodulmetaG_FD_177995 | JGI IMG/M metagenome (GOLD analysis project Ga0228710, IMG submission 177995) | Root nodule microbial communities from Medicago polymorpha collected in Santa Monica, California, United States - pink nodules | ecosystem: Host-associated > Plants > Roots > Nodule...
TTTTTTACATTTTTAACTGCTTAACTTTTATCTTGGAGCACCGGTTAACATGACCTAGATAATAATTATAATTAAAATAACAATAATATGGTTTTGACAACAACCATCTTGTGTTGCTGTTGGTTGGCAGTGATTTAGACTTGAAAGCGCCCATCTTTTCATGTCTATTGATACTGATAGTTGATAGTATACATACATCACTTCCTTTCTTCATCTCTTCTTCTTTTTTGACTCTCTCTTCTCTTTCTCTCTTGTTATTATTTCATCGTTGTCAAGCACTCTCTTCGAGTATTCAAATATTCAACTCATTCAACTCTTTTCTTACCACATTCACAATCACAGCAGAGTCTCTTCTTAAACCAAGAGAGAGAAAAAAATACATACATATTATTTATGGAGTCTCTTCTTGCTGAAACTCCTAAGAAGAAAGCAATGTGGCTCTATCCTGAGGTTTTAGGTTTTAATCCTTCTCAAAGATGGGGTCACTCTGCTTGCTTCTCTGGAAGGCTTATGTATGTTTTTGGGGTATGAAATATTATTATTTATATTATTTCTGAATATATATATATATACACTGTGTTTAATGTTGTCTTCTGAAATTTTCATAAGTTTTACTTCTTTGGAGTTCTGTCATTTTCAGAATTTTCATTCTCGTTATGTGATTAATATTTTCATAAACTCTCAGTACAGTAGTACTTGTTGTCTTCAACTTCTATCTTTGGTTAATAACCAAAACACTTTCTTTTCTGAATTTTAGTTTTTTCCTAATTTCTCTCAGCACACATATTACTTCTAGACAAATCAACTCAATTCATTTTTCTTTCTCTAATTAGTGCGACAGTATGTTTTTTGTTTGCAATCATATTTTTGCTTTCTTAATATAGAAAAAAAATTAAAACACTCACATTTTCATTTCATTTATTTTTTATGATAAAGTAACAAAACGTTACATATGTACTAATTTGATTTAATTTAATTTTAGGGATGTTGTGGAGGATTGCATTTTAGTGATGTACTATGTTTGGACCTTGACAAAATGGAATGGAGCAAGGTTACTACAACAGGTGAAAAGCCAGGTCCTAGAGATAGCCATAGTGCTGTTCTTGTAGGACACAAAATGATAGTTTTTGGTGGTACAAATGGGTTCAAGAAAGTGAATGAAACTCATATACTTGATCTTTACACCAAAGAATGGATTAAGCCTAAATGTGAAGGGACACCACCTTCACCAAGGGAAAGTCACACTGCTACTCTTGTTGGTGGTGAAAGACTAGTGATTTTTGGTGGTAGTGGAGAAGGTGATGCAAATTATTTAAATGATTTGCATATTTTAGACCTTAGAACTATGAGATGGAGTTCTTTTCCTGAGGTTAAAGGTGATTTGCCTGTTCCTAGAGATAGTCATTGTACTCTTGCTATTGGGAATAAGCTTATTGTGTATGGTGGAGATAGTGGTGATCAATATCATGGTGATGTTAGTTTGCTTGATATGGAAACAATGACTTGGACTAGGGTATGGTTTAATTTCTCTCTCAATCTTATAATTTCTTCATATGGAAATGGAACCTAGTGACCAAAAATCATTATTTTCAATATAATAAATTTGTTTTATTTTTTTTAAAAAAAAAAAAGTTGTTTGAGTTTTCAAACAAAAATAATGAATTTGGTTGATTTTTTTTTTTTGACAGTTGAAAAATCAAGGTTCTTCACCAGGAGTCAGGGCAGGTCATGCAGCTGTGAACGTTGGAACTAAGGCAAGTGTTTTTACTCATTCAGTATGAAATATAAGCAAATTTAACTATTTTCACTGTATTTTATGATGTCATTCCTAAAATACTCCTAAATTCATATATATTTTTATTTTCCATTGTTGTTTTATTCTCTTAGAACAAATTCCTATAAATAACACTTTTGACAAATGCACATGTGTTTAATTTTTATAGAACATTAAGTTATACTACTAAATTCTGTGATAACTGTGAGATTGCATAAAAAAAAATATTGTGAAGTTAGTTGCATAGTCCCTCTAGCCAAAAATTCGTTGTTAGGGACTACAAAGGTATGAGAGGATGATAAACTTTTTTCACGAACAATTGGTCATTAATTACCTATGAGTTATGATATATATGGTACTTTTTTAAACTTACCACTTACTCTTGTGATGATTTATTTCAGGTATACATAATTGGAGGGGTCGGAGATAAACGTTATTGCAATGACATTTGGGTATTTGACATACACACTTGTTTATGGTCCCAACTTGATATACACGGTCAACAGCCACAAGGACGGTTTTCTCATACCGCTGTTGTTGCAGACACCGATATTGTTATATATGGCGGGTAGGTTTCCCCGTCAAATTAGCCTTATCCTATTCCTTAACCTTTCTTTTTGTATAGACTAATGTTAGTATTAGTAAGTTAGTGGTAATGTTGGTTGGTTTCCAGGGTTTCATTCTGATAGCCTGTCTTTGACTTGTAGCAGGTGTGGGGAAGATGAACGTCCTTTGAATGAATTGTTAGTGTTGCAGCTTGCAGCAGAGCATCCAAATGGACATAACAACTTATCGGGGTGCAAAGTCTTCGGAAGTTATTGGAATCAAGAAAAGAAGACCATCCTGGGTGGCGGAGTAGATACAAACACGGTAAAAGAATATACTAATATGCTAACATTTGTCAATAAAAAACTCTCTTAAAATATTTCACATAGCAATGTTGTTTCAAGTAACAGCTAGTACCGGTTGTTCACATTATAGCTTGCTTTTGAAAAAAGAACTAACAATGTATTTTGGACCAGAAAATTTCGCGTGTTGGGAATAATGTGGAAGTCTTGGGAAAATGGGGTTATGGAGTTGCATCAGAAAAGGCGCAGCCGTGTCAATTTGATTTAGGTAGGTTTATGACTGTTTCACGCTTAAAAGAGACTAGAGAATTCGACTTAAAATTTATAATGTTATGCAGGAACTTCACAACAGAAGAGGAGGAGAATTGCTGCTACAAAGGTGTGGGATGTTGAATCAGAACAAGAAGAACATTCACTTTCACTGTCTCAGCATTCATCTCCATCTCAATCGGATCAAGAACAGACTCCAGGTCAAAAACCAAATGCTTCTGCCATGGATTCTCAGCGACATCGCCGAGTCAAACTCGTCAATAAAACTCCAAGCACTTGTCAACTTGACAATTTCTCAAGTAACAAGAGATTTCTGAAGAATTGCACACAAATAAGTCAACAAGATCTTCATATAATGGATCATCAATCAAAGCAAGAACAATATCTTCATGTTGGTGAAGATAAAAAAGGAGCTCGACTCCAAGCTTTAGAACCGAAGCCTGCCGGACGCGGACACACTCAACACCTGGTAGATCCTTTGCTTTCAACATTCAAATTCTCACTATGATGAGATTTTCTTCTTTTTTGTTGTTGTCTAATCTCCGTTACTTATTTTTTAACTCATGATTTTGAATCCTAGATTGGTACTGAAGTTCTTGGAAAAATTGATGGAGCCTTTGATTCAGGTTTTCTAATGACTGCAGTAGTGAATGGAAGACTTTTCAGAGGAGTTTTGTTTGCACCAGTAAGCTTTTGAAATTCGCCTGCGACATTTTTTAGTTATACAGTACTACGATTTATGTAACAAATGAATAATCTATCAGGGAGCAGGAGTAGCTGAGCCAAATTGTTTGTTTCCATCAAGTCAGCCTCTCATGAACTCAAATCATGTGGATAATTCGAGGAATTCCGAGAAAGTAACTAACTGTTCGCGTTTAGAGCCGTGCTATGCCATAAAGCAGCCACTACATGCTCGACCGTCTCCAATCATAAAAGGAACTAATATGGTGTCCTTACCCGGAGAACATAAAATCAGGAGTGACTTGCAAGGTTTGGCTTTAACACTAGGAGGGCCTGCAAGTGGAAATAATGCTTGATCCTTAGGTGAAATGTTGAGGAGGTTAATAAGGTTTATGTGATTGCTCTGTATTTTAATGGATGTTTGTAGGATCAACCAGAGTTATGTAGTATTGTGTTTATTTTTCTCTCTTTTCGGAATAAGTCGTATCTGTTCACCATACAACGGTAACTTAGATATTTATTTATGTATGTATCAACAAGACAATTCCATGTTAATGATGAAGAGTTTGGAGAAATTACAAAATATTCAGAATGTCCTTAGGATGGAACATTTGGTTGTGATGTGACTGGGAATCTTAATTTGGATAAGTTTTATGTGAACTTTGTTAAGAGTAAAACTAATTAATCTGATATTAATACAGATTTGCCAATTGCATTAGAAGCTTCAAACAACGAAATAATCAAGCATAAAGACTACTAGGGTTAGCAGAATGGTTGATTTTTTACAACGTGGTGAATTAAAGTACAAATTTCTATAGTGAAAATCATGTATATATTTTTGGTGTCTGAAAACTCTTTACATACGATTGATTCTAATACAAACATATAATTCATAAATGAAAAATCTCAATTTTGTGAAACATGAATCATGTTTACAAGAACATCTACATTCCATAAGTACACATACATATATTCATTAAATTTATTCTAAGAACAAAAAGCAAAAGTATATCATATTTCTAATTCTTAAGAGGTGCTTAGAAAAAGTATATCACATTTCATGTTTTACAAGAACATCTAATACATTCATTAAATTTTACTTTTTTTTATTGTTTGTTGAGTGAATTGTGTGTAATCTGTCGTAATCGTGAGTAATTATGAATACTTCATCTGCTAATTTTCCTGTGTGTAAAAATCTTACATAATAGCCTACCTTAATTTGTTTTGGTGGTACCCCACAACAACAACTCAATGTTCCCTAACATCATTACACAATCAATGATTTGCAATTAAGACCCAACCCTGGTCTTAAAAAGTGTTTAATTAACTAAAGAACGGTGGAAGATAATGGAATTTCAATACAATGAATCTCTTCACTAGTGAGCAGTGAGGCTCCTTTTAATCCAAAACAGATGCTTGCTGTCTTATTTTATGATCATATTCATTCATTCATTCAATTGAGCTCTATAGTATAGTATATATTTTGATGTGATTTAGCCTACTACAGGTACAATGTGGAGGACTAACAGTTGAAAATAGTCACATGCTAATGCTTGCTTGCTTGGTTGCAATAGTTGGGTAAACAGTGGTTAAAGTGAGATAAGATAAAATAAAAGTGCATCAAGTGTCAAGTGTCAACTTAAACAGTAACAACCACGTTGTAAGTGACACAAACCAAAGGGTAAATAAATAAATAAATACAAAACATATACATGCACACCACATATTACCCATCCATGTGCTTTCTTGATTGATTTCTCTTCTCTCTTTCTCAATCAAAATGAAAATTTAAAAGTGTTACTGGTGATGATAGCTAGAAATACGGAGAGAGCAGGAAAACAGTAGCAAATATTATTATTACTACATTATTACATTACATTATTACATGATATAGTATATAGTATATAGTATTAGTATTGGTAGTTGTTGAAATTCTCGTTGAAATGAAGAACAGGCACAGAACTGGTGTGTGATACAGAAACGTGGTACGAAGGATTTTAAGAGGAGTGTAGTGAGGTGGGTCAGTGGGCCTCCAAAGTTAAGGATTTACACAACAGAAATTTTCCCCCGTGTATCCCGCGGGATACTGCACTCCTATATATCTAATCCTGATCTAATCTATATAACTTTTATTTATGCAAAAAAATAAAATCTAATCTAAAATACTATAGTATAGTACTATTACTATTATACAGTCAAATAACCTTTTTCAATTATTTTTTATTTGATAAAAAATCATTTTCTTTTTTATTTGATTTTCTTTTCATAATGTGAATTTTTCCCTTTTCTAGCTTGCTATTATGTTTTTTTTTTGTTAAACTTATCGTAACAATGATTTTTGATCTCAACATGCACTATAAACAGGGTGGATATACTCCTACGTCAGGGTGTGGATTTACCACAACAAATTAGTAAGGGTTTTTATTTTATTTTTTCCCACAAATTTCTTTTGAATATATCGCACTTTATTCTTCTCATTTTTCATACTTCCATCTTCTTTTTAAACTCTTAGAGCATCCACAATAGAGACCTTCACATTTGAGGTCTTAAACGGGTCACACATAGACACATCACAATAAAGACCCTGTCACCAATGTGGATGCTCTTACTCTTCTGTCTCTCTAGAAGAAAACATACTTGGATCTTCTTTCTGAACTTTTATTTTACCTTCTCTCTACTATTATTCTATTCTCCATCTCTCTATTGTTATATTGTTTGCTATTTGTTTTTAAATAAATTAAGAAAATGGTTAATGTTTTTTTCTTTTTTAAAATAATTTCACATTATTGTTTTCTATTTTGAAATATTATTTTATCTTTTTTCCCCCGCAATAAAACGTCAAATATAAACAATCAGAATCCACGTTTTTTTTTTCCAGGGTATGAATACACATCCTCGTATGTTTTATTCAAGATAGGTAATTCATATTCAAAACACTGTCAAATAATAAACATAGATTCATACATTGATTCGACACACTATGAAAGATTAATTTCTTATGCTAAACCCAACTTTCATTGCACCACACACATAAAAAAAATTGTCCTTCGTCGATTAACACATTTTTATTTTACTTTTTTGTTTTAATAAATGTGAAGAGATAAAATAAAAATCATAATAAGAGACATCCCCACTCTATATATTAAATATCAAAGTTTCTTCCTTAAAAAAATATCAAAATTCCTCATGTATTGATGATATTAAAAAAAAAATCCATATTTAATTTATTACTGAGTAAAAAAAGTAATCATTGAAAAACATAACTTTTTCCCTTTTATGATATTAATAGTGATACAAATAGTTTTGGAAAAGTGACAGTTTTTTTTATAAACAAAAAAAATAAATCTTAATTAGTTCTGAAATTAAAATCACACATTAACGGGGAAATACAATTAGGTTTGGAATATGACTGGAGTAGACGAGGGCCCTGGTTGGATGCAAATGGGCCACGCTGGGTTGTTGTCAATAGTCTAAGAAAATTGCTTTTCTGACATCCATAAATTCATAATGACACATGAAAATTACCTAAAAGCCCCAACAATAGTTAACTGCCGCTGGCACCAGCGGCACTTAATTGCCGTTCACACCAGTAAACAGAACCAGTGCAGTATGCAATGGTTTTTTCAGCCATTTTGGCTTGTTTGTACCTGTAATTTCAAACGGCAATTCTGCATGAAATCAAACCGAAACAACAACATCCAGCAATCACAAACATCAACATTTCATAGTTTATCAATTATTCGGTAACATTACACAAAACCGATAATGCATTAACGTTTCACAATTGTTTGAAATTTGTCAAATTGTCCACAATATGCAACACATTACACGTAAAGTACATTAATTTCTAATAAATGCAAAACTCAAATATATATATATATATATATATATATATATATATATAATTCATTGAAGGTTAGTTACATATTATTCAAAAAAATTGTTCATTACATTATATATATCCCAAAAAATACGTCGGCGCATATCGACCAAAAAACGGATGTACACCGACCAAAAAGTGTCATATTTCACCTGATGAAATTAAATCTTCTAAATGTCCCACAACATCTTCAAATTCTTCGTTTGCTTTAACCGGAGTGTCATTCAACAAAATAGGATTGTCTTGATTTGTTGGTTTTTTTGGTGGAACCGGTCTCTCTCGTAGCTCAATCTCCATGAGTGTTCGGAAACGATCGTGTTGATCCAAGAATTCATCCTCCCCGCCTCTTCGATCTTGTGTAGCTTCCACTCCGTGGATGATGGGGGTAGTGGGACACCATCTTTCAACGAAAGAAGGACAAAATGATTTGGGATTAAACCAAGGCAAATCATGTTGCTTTTCGGGTTAACCGGAGGCCGACCTCTAAGTGGGAAAAAAGTCTCGGAGACTCCAATATCAAGAGTAGTCATCTCTACCACCGGCCTATTGTAACAAGATGCAACGATGTATCTCATATCCGGCAATGTCAACCATTTATCGGGAGGTGCAAAACTACTAGCATTTTTGGGAGGATGCAATCCATCCAAGATGTAGTTATAACGGCGCTCGCTCGCATATATCTCGATGTATTTGTTCCTATGCTCTTTCAACTCTTTAATAAGTATTCTCCGCACCATAACATGACTTTCTTCCGTCAAACCCATGGATTCGGTTATAGCCCTAAACCCACAATGCCCATCGCCAATAACATCCACAATTTCCTCAATATATGGTCTCGTGAATTTTGGCATGTAATACATAGGACTCGATGGATCATACTTTCTTGAAACCAAGATAGGCTTAGGAACCGGAACCAGAGAAATGCCAATGCGAGCACCTTTTCTTTTAGGTTGTGAAGATTTTTTTCATGGTGAAGATTGACTTTCCGGATGTTGAGAATCAATAGTCTCCCACAAGAACGGGATCCTACGTGTTGTTTTTGGTGTAGATTTGATTTTTTTTCTTTGCTCCTCTGGTTTATGCCATTCTTGGAGGTGGTGACAACATTGTGGTCTCCAGAAACGCTAACAACCGTAAACCCTCTTTGATTTCTAGTTTCATTTGGAATCGAATTCTTTGGTGACGTTCTTGAATACCATTCCACTCTTCCAAAAAAATAAAGTTCATGGCTTGTCTAGACATGTGACCCCCCAACCCAGAGTACAAAGTGACATCTTTGTATCGATGTTCCAAGACCGTAACGCTCCTACCAAACGATGATTGTATCTCCCCAAATTGGTTTGCCAACATCTCATCTATTTTTTGCCAACAAGTACCCAAATCACTCTTGGAGGTGAACAAATATTCCTTCACCACACCATGAGTTCCTTCAACTCTGTTTGTGGTCCTGCACCCAAGATGTAACACAAGGTCTGTCCATGCCCTCACTAATTTCTTCTTAAAAGGCTTTAAAATGGTTTCTTGAACATAGAGAAGAAACTTTGGATAATCCTTACAAGTATCTTGGAATTTCATTAGATTACCCTCATATAACCCTTGAGTAGGAGATTCAACTAATTTTTCCCATGCATCAAATATGGTATCAACTAACTTACTATGTTTCGCCTCGTCGACAATCTTCTTTTGCCCATCCACTACCACAACATTTTGTTTAACTTTGCAATCGGTGATGATTCTTACTCTAACATTTTTGGCAACATGGAAATAACAAAGTATTGGACTACTATCGGGGAGAACATTTGCTACGACATTCATCATACTCGTCCCTGTGGGTCACTACCACCTTAGGCATCTCACTATTTGGTTCAAGAAGTTTAAGCAACATTTGCAAAGCCCAAGTAAAGTTATCCTCTTTCTCCGACGTCATAAATGCAAAACCAACTGAATATGTCAAATAGATTGAGGTGACTCAAACTATTTCAAACAATGGCATCCTATACAAGTTGGTTTTGTACGTGGAATCCATTATCAAAACAGTTCTAAAATTGTTAAACAACTTTACCGATGTTGGACGAGTCCAAAATATGTCTTGAACAGTTTTACTTTCACATTTTTCTCTTATGTAATAAACATATTCATTCTCTTCCAACTTTGAGATTAGATATTGCATCTCCGTCAAGTCACCCCTTTTTGCCTTTTTGCCTTTTTGAATTTATGACGTTTGTTGTAGACTTGCTTGATATTTGTCATGGACTCTTTCCTTTTCTTCTTCAAATTTGTCAAAATATTTTTCGGTTTCACCGAAGAATTGGTCAAGTCATGTACAATCTTCTTGTTGTCCTCCATTAATCTTCCGGCAAGAAGGTGCCCTGCTACATACGACATCATCTCATGGTTGTGAACGCCATTAAGAATAGCGAATTTCCAAGCATTGTCTTCCCTGACGACATATCCACGCACCTTGAACAAAACCCACATTTTCTTAATCTCGTTGCTTCATGCTTCACTTTTCTATTTGGTACTTTGTGCTCGCCGCTCCGTTCACAAACCAACTCCAACATAGCATTTCTACCTTCACAAGATCTTCTAGTGATAACCGTAAATCCAGCCCTATTTGCTTGTCGACGGGCCCAACCGAACAATTCGTCTTTATCTTTCCATGTATCTCGGGTCGGAAAGAAATGAGCCGTGTCCACTTCGTTGTCATGAGGTTTCCACACATTGGTATTGACATTTGAAGCCTCAAGTTTAACAGAAGCTTCAACCTTAATGGGAGCTTCAACCTTAATGGAATCAACAACGCTAGGTTTTCGATCACCCAAATCATCACCCGCATTCTCAACCATATCTATAAATAAACAACATATAATTGTTAAAATAATCAATAAACATGTATCTAATATCATATAATAACATAACAAACCAAAAAAAACAAAAGAAAAAAAATTGAAAAAATAAAAATTTGGCAGTAGCACTGCCGATTGAAGTTTTAAAAAAAATTCTAAGTGTTGGGCGGCACTTAAGAGCCGCTGACACCCAGCGATAGTCAACTAACACTGATGTTCGTCACAATACAAAAAAAAAAAAAAGAAAACAGCAAACCAATCAAATGTAAACTCATTAAAACTTGCAATACTTGTTCATTGATGTATATTGTGTGTAGAAACGTCCTAGCAATCGATCAGCAATGATTTGGAACCAAGATTTTGACAAAAGATTTTTGAAACGGGGATTTTTTGTGGAATGGTATGGTGAGGTAAGGCGATAAGTGAATAGGACCTAGGGGTTTTCTGGTTTTGGGGGAAAAAGCAACAACAATTAACTATTGCTGGCTCCAGCGGCAGTTTACTGTTGCCGGTTTTGCCAACGGTAGTTAACTACCGTTGGGGGCTCTAACGTCATTTACTTGTGTCATTGTGAACTTTTGTATGTCAAAAAAGCAATTTTCATGGTCCAATCTGCTTATTTATGGAGTTACTACTGTATGTAATGTATACAAGTTCGAATATTAGTATATTGATTATAAGACTAATTATTATGGTGTAAGATGAATTATTAGATTGGATGTCCTCGTGAGCTTTGCTCAGTTGGTATGAACAATGCATAATATATGCAAGAGTCGTGGTTCAAACCTCGACCACCACCAAAAAAAAATTATTAGAGTGGAATGGGATTGACAAGTTTGGGATTGAGACGGTGAGGAGGTGAGAGTAATAGGTTGATTTTTTAGTTCTAATGTTTCTATGGTTATGCGGTTTTCTTCCTTACTCACACTCTTTACATTTATAAGATATGCATCCTCTTTCTAAGTCTAGGCTTTGATACCACATTGATCAGGATCCTCACATATTATAAGATTAGTTGCTAATCCTCACATATTATAAGATTAGTTGCTAATGTTACTTTTGGAGATGCATTGGGTTTGCTATTGATAATTGAATGAATGCGGGAATTGGATTTCAAGGAAGTCATTTTCTCTTTTGATTCAAAATGGGTTGTGGACTCTTTTTAGTTCACTCACAAGTGCATTGCCACATCAAGTTAAGACCCATATTGCTCATAACTTTGTAAAGGTGGTCATATATCATACAAATTCTCGAATGTTACATATGTGTTATTTGAATAGCTATTTGTATAACAACTTTTAGAACAACCATAAATTTACAGAGATTAATAAGTATTGACATAGAAATCAAAGTTTATTGAGAGTTGTTTGTCATTAGACATATTTTATGAGATGAGATTTCGATACTTATTGGATCCATTTGATTGACCTCCTCGAAAAGAAAAAAGCTTTTGTCGTGTTAAACTGATTAATGATGATTTATGTTTTATCTATCCATTTGTTATCCCTAGTTAGAGTGACTATTCTGAGGCTGTTTGAAAAATCAACACCTTTACAATCTCACCACACTCTATTGATGTGAGATAGATATGATAAAAATATAGAGTAGTGATATATGTACAACCATTTGGTACAACTTTGATGACAACTTTTGTTTGCTCTCTTCTCATTGGTCCAAAATAATAGAGAGAGAATAAGAATATAATGTGAGTATGAGAGAAAGTTGTCAAAAAGTTGTAATAAAATGGTTGTACTTGTACAAATATCATTTCTCAAAAATATATTGGTGTTGGCACAATTATTAATAACTTTGCATCTAAAAATGTCTGTAGAAATTGTTATGTGTGAGCATTTGAATATTAAAGGGTTAATAGGTCTTTACCCCCTGTAATATAGGTCATTTTCGGTTTTCTCCATGCAAAATATTTTTTTTGATTTACCCCTCCGTAAAACTTTTTTGTTTTGATTTACCCCCCTAATAGGCCAAACAAAAACCAATTTTTTTTCAAGAAATTTTCGTTTTTGTTTGGCCTATTACAGGGGTAAATCAAAACAAAAAAGTTTTACACGGGATAAATCAAAAAAAATATTTTACGGGGGGAAAACCGAAAATGACCTATATTACAGGGGGTAAAGACCTATTAACCCAATATTAAATAAATTATTCAATTCACATTTTTCAACGTGAATAAATGGGGTATCCGGGGTTCAAACTCTGACTCCTGCATATAACAATCCATGTCTCTGCCAGTTGAGTTATGTTCATCGGACAAATTTAATTTTCTTTATTAACCGTTATTTGGGATTCAAATTATAGATTCGTGTTAATGCCACCAAAATTTTAAAAACAACCCAGCTTAAGTGACATTACTACTATGTTAAATGTCTTTATCAACTCATAATCTTGAAATTGTTTGTCTTAGTTTTAGACGACACCTGTCTAAAAAAACACACTAATCATACATGCTTTATTTTGGCATCAGATTCATAATCACATGTCTATCTTTGTATAATTGCATCGATTGTGATTGTTTTTTTGCCCAATTTAAAAATTTAAGATTATGTGTTCACTAGAAAACGATTAAGTTTCACAAAAATTCTTAAAACACAGCAGTGATAAGATTTGGTCCTGAATTATTTAAATTTGAATTCAAATTGTTATTTTTTATTATTGATGAACAATATTGTATTTTTATTAATAAAAATAGGAAAGTATTATTGAATAGTGGTGGTAAATGAGTGAGTGAAAGGGAAAGAG
>Ga0228710_1009863_pt1 | contig 13053 bp, 5 predicted proteins | sample MedpolnodulmetaG_FD_177995 | JGI IMG/M metagenome (GOLD analysis project Ga0228710, IMG submission 177995) | Root nodule microbial communities from Medicago polymorpha collected in Santa Monica, California, United States - pink nodules | ecosystem: Host-associated > Plants > Roots > Nodule...
ATGACAAACATTTGTAAAACCAACCAAGAATGACCTTAAATGGTAACCACTAGCCACATATTTTGAATTGTCGAAAGGGTGATAACACCGTGACTCTTTTAGCTTCAAGAAGAATGGATGTAAGAAAAAGAAGAATAGGTGTAAGTTGTGATTCATTGAGACATAAAGGCTAGCAATATGCAAACCATTATATTTGATGTTTTGGAAGGCAAACCATTTATTTAAAATGGGCAATATGCAAAGAAATTTTTACAAGTTGTAATTGAGCTATTAAATTTTTGCTTTGGCCTACTACATTTATAATGTATATGATGCCATTAAAATTATAATATGTAATTGAGATATTAAACTTTTGCTTTGACCTACTACATCTACAATGTATATGACCCGTGCGGCAGCACAGGCGGAAAGTCTAGTTGCGGACTAAATGAAAACAGAATAGGGTTATTTCATGGCGCTTCTCAGACCAGAAGGTTTCCTCATCAACCAATTTTGGCCAAAATCAAATTATATTAGTTTGACCATGAATGCACCAGAGGAAAGATCACAAATTTTAAAGATCATGTAGATCATCAAAGTGAATGAGGCTTCAAGCATAAACAAAGTAAAGGATGGAGAACAACCTTTGGATTGCATTCAATTAAAATATGACTTGGATTCTATTCAGACCAATATTAGTTAGACCTTCCGCTCAGACCAAATGTGAGTTGGATTCTATTCTGGAATTCTACAATTAGTGATTTTTTTTCCGACCCTATATGCCAAAAACGACAAAAAAATTTGAAAGTAGGTCATTTTGGAAAATAAAAGCGAAAGGGGTCAGATTTGAAAAAAAAAATTGGCATATAGGGTCGGAAAAAAATTCACAATTGGTAGGTTACTTACTATATATAAATTATGGTGGATTCTAAGGTGAGGGTTCAATCAAGTCCTTCATCGGTGGACCATAAAAAAAAACATCGTTAGATTAAATAGATGGTTCATATTTATTGAAATTAAAAATGAGAACATCAACAATTATTCACATTCAATCATGTCTCTTGAACGGTTTCTACTCTTTCCCTTCTTTCATAAATTTTAGGACTCAAATTTATCTCACCATAAAATCGAAAATTCATCTGCAACCGTAACCATCTCCCTGACAACCCTCCCTTCCCTCATACCCTCGTTTCTGCACATACCTCTACAAGTCATAGCAGATGATAACATATGATATGCTTCTTGTTTAGTATCAATGTCAAAATAATAACAGCAGCAATCTTGCATGTATAAGAATATATAAAAATCCCTTTTAATGTCTTTAACTATGTCTTTTAATCTTAGATGAGTCACGTATGCAGAGAAGATAAATTTGGTTGCATGCTTTTGATTTTATTAAGGTTGTTGTTTGGTTTCATAAGAAAAGAAATGAATTTGATGTTTAAAGAAGATAAATTTTTATTTTCGGTCAATGATGATGATTGGAGGGAATGAAAGAGGTTTCTTGATTGTGAAACTTACGAAAAATAAGAACATAAATTGAAACTATTTGAGGATAAGATTGAATAAGAGTAGTTGCAGATGTTCTCGCATTTAATTTTAGCAAATCTAAACCATCTATTTAATCCAGTGATGCTTTTTTCGTGGTCCACCGGTGAGGAACTTAATTGAATCCTCACCTTAGAATCCACCATAAATTCTATTGTAAATCGTCGATAAAATTAATGGTTCTCAATGACTTGGATGGGGGTGTGCCTCCACAAATCTAAATTTTTTAGATTCAAATCAAAATTAAAATATCGGCATATAAGAAATGTGAAGAGACAAGAACAGTTCAATGGCAGGCAATAGCTAGTGCAGGCATACTTAGGTAATTATTCCAATCAACAAGTTTAAGTTCGTCATTACTCCTACGAGTCTAAACAAATGATTAATTGAATTCCTACCGTGCTACCTCAGGTTATCAAAATTCAACTCCACTCCACAATTAGGAGGGATTCTTCAGAGAATACAACCAACAGATCGAGCAAGTTACAAGGGAGAAAAGTTAATTTTTCTCATTCAAACATGATGCTGTTGTGAGTATTACTTCTGCACTGCACTTTCATTTAGCTTACTTGCTGTTGGTGTCCTCCATACATGGGGTAAGCAGCAGCATACATGCTCTGGTCATAAGGATGCGGCATAGCATATCCATAACCATCATAAGCAGGTCCCCCATAATATGCTGGCCCATTCCAGGGACTGCCGAATTCAGATCTAAACTGCTAGGCAAAGAGATGTGTCAATTGAGATAGAACAATTGCAAAATGCAATCAATGATAGACAGAATGGAGACAATCTGGTATTCAATGAGCTATACTCATCAATACTTATTCTTAGAGTCTTCATTTGAATGTGAAAATTCATTAATGAACAAAATAATCATGAAAATTTTTTGATTGATTCAAATTAAACAAAAAAAATAAAATATCATGATTGCATTAAACTACACTTCATTAAATTTAGCAGCCGAGAACAAATAGACCTTTTGTTTCTCCTAAAACCTAAATGAAGTTCATGGTATTACTAGGTGAGTTATTGGTCATTAAATTACACTTGCCCCTATAGATCAATAGAGACCTCGTAAGATGGCCACACAGATGTATGGGCCTAAGTATGAGGTAGAGAACAATTACCTGCTTATTTGCCGGATTGCGGCCCCAAGATAGACGAACTGTTTGCTTGCCAACTGTTGTACCATTTAGCTTCTGCAATGCGTCTTCAGCATTATTTCTGCAGATAGGTTGTTTAGAATGATTAATTAGTGAACACATTGCAAGTGTGGTAAAAACCGTGCTATCTCATAATAAATGCATAGATAAGAAATTGGATATAAATTTTACCTGTTTGCAAATTGTACAAAACCACATCCTTTTCCGACAGGTATCTTAACAGAGACTATCTCACCATACTGGGAGAATGGTTGTCTAAGATCTTCAGCAGTAGCACTAGGGTCAAGTCCTCCAACAAATATCTATAATGCATCCGTAGAAAATTAGTGACAGATTAACTTCTCTAAAAAAATTAATAAAAAGCTGAAAAACTAACAGTTGTATTTGTAGAATCAGCGTCAGATTGGCTGGGTGTGCCGTTTGACTGGCCTCCTGTATAAAGAAACAAACTAAATCAATACCCAACTACTAGAGATGTTCCAGACTTTCCATGCAGTATTTAGGTGAAAAGCAAATGCATATGTTAAAATGGAGAAACATTAAAAAAACTACCTACACGAGATTGAAAACTGAAACGAGGAGAAATAAACAAGTGAGTGGATTCAGGAAATTCTATGAATTTACTACTTGCCTGCTATTAGAAACAAATACCATTACACCACACTCCAATAGGTAAAATTGGACGACACGGGAATTGTCATTTCAAGCAACATATATTTATCTATATAAACTTATAAAGACATGGCAATAACATTTTCTTAACAAAATTGATATCGCCAATTATACCATAAAACAAAGCATACATTTATATGAGCAATAAAAATGCAATTCCATAAGTTACTCAACAAAAATACAAAGCAGAACAGATACAATTTGAGCATTAAAACAATGTCTAAAAGTGTTTGTCTCCCAATTGAATTTATACCACATTTCTTTTCTTCTATATGAAGAGTAAAATTTCAGATATGAGGTGCTATATAAGTTGCCATACCTTGCTGATAGCCAGAGGATTTCCTAGGAGTTGCAGCACCGATTCGCATTGCCCTGCTAGAACAGAAAACACCATTCATTTCGTTCAAAGCTTTAGACCTTTCACTATCGTCTCCAAACCTGACGAAACCATAACCCTTTGAACGTCCGGTATTGGCGTCAAAAACAACTTTAGCAGCTTTAACTGAAGGGTATTTATCAGAAAAAGTTTCAAGCAACATGGTATCTGTAACATCTGCAGCTAAGTCTCCTACAAAAATAGAAAGATCAGGGACATTATCTGAGCGCTTGTGATCTCCTGTGCTAAATGTCGCCCAGTTAAGGCGAAAAGGTTGCTCTGTGTTAGGCATCAACATCCCAGCATAAGTCTGCAAAACTTTCTCAGCTGCCCCGTGTGAATTGAATTCCACAAATCCATACCCCTCTGTTTGACAAGTCTGCTTATTGCGAATAACCTTAATGGAGAAAACCTGCAAAAATGCATGTCAATTAGATGCAAAATTTTATCCATCTCAAACCAAATGAGAATCTTAACAACCATTTTAACTACCAAATTGAGGAAACTTGATTCTCCTAATTAAATACCACAACACTTATTTGGATTAAATAATAATCTCGATTGAATATCACAATAATTTTCTATCATAACCATGTGTTTGGTACATCGGCATATTTTGAGAAATCACCATAAGAAACCGGTAACTACGTCAACGCAGAAGCTTAGTTTTGTATTTTCACTGTGAATATATTTCGGGTGGCGAAAAATGGTTTGCTCCAGTTTCAAATACATGCTTAAAAAACTCCTTTAAAATGCTTTAAAATCCCATTCCAATACACCCCACTAAGCTTTCAAAATTCATATTATTTTTTCATCAAACAAAAGTGACAAAAAAAAACATTGCAATAATGTCACTTTTTTGGTTAAATCTAGCCACCTGCAACAACTGCACCTTAAACCCATGTCAGAAGTGCAAACATTTCAATCTTCTCTTTAATCCAAAAAACTATTAATACACATGGCTTTAATTTCTTTTCAATTACAAATCTTTAAACCTGATTTAACAATTGTTGTACTATAAAAACACATTTAGTAAAAAAAAATAAAAAAAAAACTATAAAAAAAGTTTCCTTTTTCTGAGGGTTAACACAAAACCCAAAAAATTTACTTCATAACAAAAAAAAACCCAAAAAAACAAAAAGACAGAAAACCCAAATGAAGCATAACCGAATCTTAAGTAGAAACGACAAACTGTATTATCCATTTTCCATAATAACTTACAATCAGAAAACATAAAAGTAAGAAAACAAAAGAAAAAAATACGATTTAATGTTCATAAATAAAATCAAAAGAAAGAAAAAGGGAAAACCTCGCCGGTGGAAACGAAACAACGGTGGAGATAATTTTCATCCATCCAATGGTGCAAATCACCGACCCAGAGAGTTTTATTATCAGCAGCACTAGATCCATGATGCACGTGAGGCACGTGGTGAAGATAATGATGATAAGCCATGTAATGGTGCGGTGGCGGCGGATAATGTTGAGGCGGTAACATATGATGCGGCATTACCATTGCCGCCGGTGGATATTGCATCGGAACCCACTGCTGCGGTGGTGGAACTGTAAGTGAATGCGGTGAAGGTGGCGGCGGAGTTTTCTGTTGTGGCCTGTTGTTATTACTCTGTTCCGTTGGTTTCGAATCAGAACCGTTCGTTGATTGCATCTTCACGACGAGTTTAATCAATCAATAGTTACTTATTGCACCCCCCCTCGTTTTGGTTGCGTTAGAGAATTGAAATGAATAGAATCTATGGATTTGAGAGTGTGTAATGTAAGAGAAAGAGAAAGAGGTTGCGGCGAGGGTATAAGAGGATTATTGGTGAACGAGGCTGGAATATCTACCGTTGGATTAAATGGTGAGATTACATTTCAGCCGTTGGATGTGTTAATAAGGGATATGCATTACACTATTTAAGTACTACAATAGTGTAGTACTTGGTTCGTGTATCTTTCTCTGAATCCGCCGCCACCTCTTTCTTTCTTTCCTTTCATTCACTCACTCACTTCTTTGTGGATTTTCTCTGCTCTTTTTTTACCTTCTTTGTGTGTCTTGTTACGTAACCACTAACCTAAACCTTTTTTTTACCCTTAACTCATTTTTTTTACTGCTAGTGATACATGGACCACCTTAAGTGGCATGTACCATTTGTACACTCAAATATAATTGTGACATGTGTCCACGTGGTCCCCACATATACAAAAAAACTCATTTTTTGTGTCTCTCACACACTTTTGCATGAGACTGGTACAATATGTGTATGGAAAACATTATCTTTTTTTACTAGAGTACTCACTATGTCATTTCACATAGTTTAATTGTAGTGGATAATTATAATTATTGCTAAAAACAATTAAATTATTATACAGTTACAAAATTTCCCTTATAAATTAAATATGATTTTGTCAAAAGAAAATGTAAAATTGAAATGATGATATTTTCACTAAATCATAATTATCAACTATTTGTGTATTCATTCTTAAAACAGAGGTAAAGTTCAAGATATATACTTTTTTTCTTAGTGATTTAGTTTCAGATAATTATGTGAAATGGCAAAAAAAATTAAAATATTATGTATGTAATAAACTACTTCTTCCGTCCCAAATTGTATGACGTTTTGGGAATTTCACACATATTAAGAAATGTACTTAATATTGTGTGGAAAGAGATATTATGAGTTGTTTTACAAAATTGTCCTTAATAAATGATATGGGAAAGATAAATGAAAGAATTGAAAGAAGAAAGAGTAATAAATAGTTAAGAATATAATATGAAAATTTTCCATTGGTATTGTAAAACGACATATAATTTGGGACAAAAAAAATTTCTTCTAAAGTGACTTATAATTTGGGACGGAGGGAGTATATGCTACGAACTAGGTTAGAGCTCAATCCTAGGAATTAAGGGATAGTTTGAAGGCTAGGATAGAGAGACAACATATGATACATTTATTATATCATGATTAAATCTCATGTTTGATGCACCAAAGAGATAGGATAATATAAACTATTTTTCAATCTTATCATAACTTGCCTTTGTAATTTTTATCTTGAGTGTAGGCTAGATTAAAATCTATCCTGACATGATTAAATTCATTCCTTATTTATTACCATAATATTATATTTTTAAAATATTATCATTCCTTACTTATTTATAATTAATTACATGTCATTTTTAAAATATTTAATTAATTATGAAAGTAATTTTCTCATTTAATATAATAAAATAATGATATCTTATTTGTTAGCATGTGTGTATCAAACAGGTGATAAAATTGATGTTTATTATGTCCATATGATATCATGTCTCTGTACAACTATATATATATATATATATCATATCTTGTCCCTAGCTATGTCCATAATACACATGTTTCATGTATGCACCACCAAGGCTATCGTAGAGAAAAAATTAAGATTAAAATGATAATTAAAGGATACAATTAAAATATATAATTAATATTATATTGAAAATTAAAATGATAATTCATATTAATATAAACTTTTTTTTAAAATGAGTCACTCATTGTAGAATGAGAGTAGTGTGATTTATAACTAAAAATAAATACATATTTTTTGCATGTTTTTTTTTAAATAAAAAAAAAATGAGTCACTCATCGTAAAATGAGAGTAGTGTGATTTATAACTAAAAATATATACATATTTTTTGCATGTTTTTTTTACAATGAACTTTCACGTGGATATTCTTTGACACAATGGATAATTTTACCATTTTCTATCATTTTTTCATTAAAAGGAATGAAAAAAACAAATTTCTCATCCAACATCAAAGAAATAGTCGAAAGACTTTGGCATTGATTCTAAGAAATTAAACATCAAATCCAACTCAAAGTTAAAACCATATTGAGCTAGTCCGCACAACTATCATACTCTCCTTCAAGGAATGGTGAAAAGTTAAAATCCCCTTTGAGGGTTATTGGCAACAGCAGCACACAAATGTGTTTGTTGCATTCGATCATCAATTAAATTCAAAACAAATTTATAATCTTATTTCCACATGGCGGACTAAAACCATTACTCCAAAACATCTCAAAACCATTCTAAATATATACTGCAATCTAGCATTCATATTAGCAATGATACTGCAGCTATACCATAAAAGATGTATAACTAATTATCTGGGGAGTTAGAATATGAGCCATTGAGCCTCCATATAACTAGAGCTACTTGGATTTCTATGATTTATCATATATTTTTATTTGATAAAAGTCTTAAATACATAATATGTAATATGATGGTACAATGTTATCTAATTTGTTGTGAGTGAGCATCAAAGCTATTATAGCTTTAGAATCTATACGTCTAAATCATAGTTTATGATAATAATCTAACCAGTGTCTATTTTATCCTAACTATTAAAATATAAATAGTGTCTTTATTTTTATTTTTTATTTTTGAGTAATAAATAGTGTCTTTATTGATACCCATAACATTTCACCATTAGGCGGTTAAAAATTCCCCAACTTGAAGAGCCAATTCTAATTAAATCTTTAAGAAACTTCAAAGCTTTACCTTAGAGAGAAACATCAATTTTTAAGCATTTTTTAAAAATAAAATAAAATTGAAAGAAGTATTTTAAAAAAACTTGTAAAATCAAATTCAATGGAATAAATTGTATTTTTTTAGGCAAATGGGGTGCACAGGGAGAACCAACTGCAACACCCTAGATATATAAAAAGAAAAAGAAACAAGAACAAAAGGAGAAGAGGGACCTAAACCAAAACATTTTCAAACGATAAAACAACAAAAAATTGGGAGACAAAGGCCGGACCCATATAGAACAAGAAAATAAAAGCAAAACAAATAAAGTGGAAAAGAAGAAGAACAAGAAAAGTAACTCAAAGAAAGTTGATGAGTCCAACTGGTAATCTACCCCCTGAGCGAGTATTGTGAACCTGAAAACCCTTCTGCTTGTTTTTCTTCTTTGTTGCTTTGGACTCCACCTCAATGAAAAGTTATTCTTCCAAAACAACATAATGGTTCCTCAAATAATTGACAGTTGCCCCTCTCTCTTCCTCATATGAGTAAAGTTGAGGCCCAATGTTTGTAGCATGATTTCTATTCCAAAAATGTTGTCGCAAGATCTCCAAGTCATGAGCGACATTTGGGTTTAAAACCTCATTTATGGAAGGATTAATGACGACGTCACTGCAAGGACGAACAATGTGTAAATCAGAAGATTTGTCACTCTATTGATCCTCTACTTGTTTCTCAGCCAAATCAATGGAATAAATTGTAATTTAGAGTGTGGCTATATGCCACAAATTTTCCTTTTTTGCGAAGTTTTGGATACTACACTAATTTTATACTAATAAAGATTTAAATTAAAATAGCAAACGATTAAAAATATTGAAATTTTCTCTTATTGGATTTCTGATTAATTTTTCAAAACTAAATCGTATACATAAATTCTAAGTAGTATAAATCTATTATTTGTTGGTTTTTAATTTTTAATAATAAAATTATTTGTTTCATTTAATTTATATTTTCACTATGTTATACGTTTCAAACAACCTCCTTCATTGTATTTTTTATGAAACATAATACTTCATTGTTATTCTATAGTAATAAATTTTAGACTACTATATTCATATTATATTTTTCATTAAACTTATTTACAATTTTATTAATAAATTTTTTACAACTAATTCATAAAAAAAAAAAGTCTTTTACATTTATAATTTGGATCATCTAAAAAACGATTCAATCTAAATGCATTTAAGTGAATCTACATTTAATTGGATCGACTCTAATTTATAATGCAAGCATTTAACTAAACCACATATGAATTATTGTTTGGATCGGTTTTTTTTTCCTTTCTCACAACCGATTCAACCTGCACTGTGAACTTACTCTTCAGGTTTTTTTTTTCTTTCTTCATAAATAATCTTCATATGAGATGATGATATTTAAGGCATTGTCAGAAACTAAATGTGAATATCTCTCTCGGCTTAAATTTGAACTTCAATTCATCACATTATGAATGTTTCACCGCCAAAGTATTATTAAATGAGTCATACTAAGGTCACTTATTAAGAAGCCAAAAAAGAAAATAAGTGATAAGTTTTAGGTAGAAAATAAAAATTTCTAAGGTTTCAAGGTGTTGAATGCAACATTTCAAAGATAAAATTTCTTTTTTAAATTTATTAACAAATGACTTAAGAACACTTAACAACTTAATTGGTTTGAGATAAGAGAAAATTTTAGGAGGTTCTGAGTTCAAACCCGAGCAATAGTATAACAAATCAGCTAATAACATTTTTCACTAAAAAAAATCATTTCTTCGGCAAGTAACTGTAATTTGCCAAATAATTTTCCATTTGTCATCTATGATGTGTATGCCATATTATGATATGACCTATTACGAATGCAACATTAACCAAAATACTATAACTACCCTTTGAAAAAAAAATACCTATAATTAATGATGTTATGCCTAAACATAAAATAAATTTTCATATGTACAAACAATATTTCAGGAGTTGTTTCAAAAAGCAATATTTAAGGAATGAGGAGTATTAGTCTATTGATGTTGCTCTAATGATCTCTTATGACAAAGTCTGCTACATTTGATTTTGATTAATCTTTATAGAGAAAACTCTCATACGACGTCCCTGTCAACGTTTTCTGAACTTCGTCCCAATTTTCAATTTGCATTGACAATGGAGCGGTATGTATCTTGACTTGACGACTCTCCAGTTCTCTATATGGCACCTTCAAAAATTCTTGAACATCCTTCAATTTCTGTATCATGAAACATTCACAAACATATATAGAAAGTTCATTGTGGATACATACCTAGTAAAAAAAATAACAAAAAGACACACAAATGTTGTCAATTATACTATGAATCTAAACATACACAAAGTTTTACCGTGCGGTTGTTAACAAGATCCTCATAGTAAAGAACAATGTGTCGAATGCTTTTAAAATATGATATGGCTTTTGCAATTGTCTCATTTGTTTTCTTTAGCTCTGGTATCAATAACGTAACATTGATTTTTGGCTTGTACTTTGCAAGAATTGTAGCCTGCAGAAGCAGAACAAGATCAGACTTAAAACTATAAAAAAAAAAGATAATAGAAAGAAAGAGTGAAAAAATCAGTGACCTCCATTGTAGAGTGCACATGAGACTTGTGTGTTCCACTCAATAGCTTGACATCTTTGTCATAGGAGTTGGCTAGTACAGATACCATTCTACGGAGTAAATTTCTTCTGAACAAGAATATTGTAGAAACTCGTTTTTGCTCCAAATATTCAACTATTTCTTTATGATGATCCATCAAACCCTGTATTGAAAAATATGACAATAGTTAGTTAAAGAAATTTTATCCTAGAATGATACAATCCAATTAATCATATGTTTGGTAATAGCATAACTCAATTTAATAAAATTAATACATCCTTGCTATGGTGGCTAGTGGCTACCTACCTGATTAAGCATCCACTTGAAGCCAATAGCAGCAGAGCACTCATTCTTGGAAGCACTTGTGAACCAATCAAGATTGTACACTTCATTTATAGTCTTCAGAATTAAAGAAACATTTTCCCTTCTTTTCTCAACCGAAAATATTTCTCCATTTGAGCTTACGTTAATATGACTATTCAAAAATGTTTCAAACCAACCACTCCCAGATCTTTGCATTGACACAATGCAAAAATATCGAACAGGATTGCAACTACACTCCTCTCTGCAAATTCATCAACCTTATATGTTAAAAAAAATATCAACTCACATAAGTATCTATTTGACAAAATTTTATACATTTATTTAGAGAGAAAAATATTAAATATAAAAAATTGTTGCACAAAAATTTGATAAATAACTATAATATGATTAGAATACCTGCTATATGTTTTGGGTTCTGGATAATTTAAGTAGGGAATTTCCCATTCTTCGACATTGGAAGGTTGAGAGCATGGTTGTGTGAAGACACTAACACCTAAGAACTTTGAATATGTCCTTACACCTTTTAGCTCAAAACAAATTGAGCAAATGTATATTCCACAAACCACCGCAATAGCTAAAATTACCAACCTCAATGTTAATGGAAATTTCTTTGAAGATTTTATATCTAGTGAGTCCTGTAATCCATAAAATTTTGCCAATGTTAGTCTCAAATTACATAATTAAATATAAGCAGTTACAAATGTGCATGTAATAACAATACCAAAAGAAGATCACCAAGCTTACCTTGGTTTCCATCTAAGATCTCCATAAAGAAAAATAGACAATAGATCCAAATAATATTGAAGGGCATTTAGTTTCACAAATTCTGTTTCAAATTTCAAAGCTAGAGATATACATGGCGAGAGAAGGGGTCAAATAGTATGAATGTCTGTTTACATTTTTTAAATCAAATTAAATTGTGCTTGTACATAAACATGCCTAAATATATAAGTCCCTAAAAAAAAATCTAAATATATAATGTTCCACCGGTAAATGACTAAGTTTATGGACATTGTAAAATTATAAATCATCATTTATTTATAATTTATTTATAATAATAATAATAATAATAATAATAATAATATAACAATATATATAATATAATATAATCGTACATGTTATTCCTGAAACATTTCCCTCCAAAACTCTAATTCTATTTTTTTGACCAAGCCAAAATGGAATGTATAATAGAAACCAATCGTGATCAACTCGCACAAGGCGTGCAAAGCGAGCCACCAACAAAGTTACAATGTCAAGTTACAGGTGCATCAACATCGCACTCCAAAAAAGAAACAAAAACATGAAGATTACATCATTACACTCATACAATACAAAGGGTGGTTCCACCACTCGTGATAACTATAAATGAAGGTGGACATATTAGCCTTAAGCCACCGAAAAGAAAGCAATTTTACAAAGTCTACTAAGTTGTAGGAATCTGCAACTTGTTGATGAAAAACATGTTTATTCTGCTACTTTCAGATAACCCAGACATAAGACAACTAGATTATTCGAAGGAACGAATGAGCATACCGCGGTAACCCAGCCAAATGACCAAACTGAAGTAAGTGACTACGAATTCCAAAACTCTAATTCTATTAATTAATCATTAAAATAAGAAAATAGAAATTTAAATTAAAAATAGAAAAAATAACTTATATCTCCCCACTAACTCACATCACTTACACATACAACAATTATCCCACTAACTCATCATTCTCATGATCAAATTATCTACAAACAACATCACTGATAAATACACAATATATATATATATATATATATATATATATATATATATATATATATATATATATATATATATATATATATATAAATAAAAA
>Ga0228710_1009864_pt1 | contig 13053 bp, 6 predicted proteins | sample MedpolnodulmetaG_FD_177995 | JGI IMG/M metagenome (GOLD analysis project Ga0228710, IMG submission 177995) | Root nodule microbial communities from Medicago polymorpha collected in Santa Monica, California, United States - pink nodules | ecosystem: Host-associated > Plants > Roots > Nodule...
ATATTAGTTAGCCAGTCTCCCCATCTTCAAACTCATTTGAACTTTCTTAACTAACCAACCAGCTACCTACTCTCTTTTAACAAAGATACACATAAAAAGTTAGTTAATTTTTTTTTAGTTTATAGTAGCATGCATATAATGGTGAGGTTTAGCATGAAAATGGAGAGTTGTTTCCCAGCATAGAAAAGTTTTTTTTGTCCATTAGATCAAATAAAGAACACATCTTTATCATGGTGTGTCAACATAAGATCTAACCACTCACCCTCTAACTCTTCTTCCTCCTTGCTCCCACCACTTCACAATATCTTCCAACACCTCTTCCATGGCCGTCCACCACCACCCAATCCTTTTGTTGAGCAAAATAAATCCACAAAAATAAAGGAAAATAGATCCACAAAATCGTGTTTGAATTAAGAGAAAGGTTAATTAACCACTTTAAACAACAATTTTCTCGAGGTTTTTGGTTTTGGGTCACTGATTGTTAAGCAAAATAGATCTGAAAATGTTGTTTTCATGTGGTTAATTTGTCCCTGGTTCCTTGTGTGTTTTTAATAATGTTTTTTTTTTTTTTTATGGATAATATTTTTTTAAAATGTAATTGAAAGTTAAAATTGTTCTTTTTGCCGCTGAAATTTTCAGATTCTTCTTCCACGAAGTGAAAATGACTGTGGGAAAACATGGTTATGAACCACTGGGCAGGGCCACTATCGTTCTGGTATTTTGATGTTCCGTTGGTCCTATCCTAAATATATACTTGCTTCTTTTGATTTGCCTTTTTTAAGCTTTGACTCAACAAAATCTAAGCATCACACTTCTAGCATCGAGTTGCTAGTGATTATGGCAGATAACGAGAATGAATTTCACCATTTTTATTAAACAAAAGCTTAAAAGGAAGTAGAGTGTCTTTGGATAAATAGCCCAATTAAGCACTTAGAAAATCTATGAGTTTTCCGGCAGCAATCATGGTGGTGTGTGGTGGTTGCTAGTGGTGGTTGTGATATGGGTGTGTGGAGACATGAAAGAGAGAGGATGAAAGATAGTGTAAAACAATAATCTAGTGTTGAGAGAGTATGATAAGAATTAGTTCCTCATTCATTTAATCCAGTGAACATAATCAACTTTCCCATGGTGGAAAAAAAAATCCACTGACCCATGCTAAATGCCACCGCATATAATCAGTTAGCAATTTATATTGTTTCAAAAAATATCATTTAGTTATTGAGATTCATCATCCCGCTCTTTCACCTAATTAATTCATTATTTACATAGTTAATTTGTATTGTAACTCATCACTTCAACTCTTTCCTTAATCTTCACACGAGAGCGATGTTAAATAATTAAAATGTAGTATTTTGGTAAATAATAATAATTATGGGAAATTACACTCACCTCTCTTAAGGTTTATTAAAATGACATTGACACCCCCTCTAATTTTAAAACTTACATGAACCTCCCTTAAGTTTTTATGAAATAGACAAACATCTCCCTTATCTATTAACACCGTTAATTCTTCGTTATCTTTTCTGGTTTGAAGAATAGCGACGTGAACAATGAAATTGACAACACAAGTAGCAAGAACATATTCTTCATGATTGCTGAAAGAGAACATTCTAACATACATACGTTTTTAGCTTCTCATAAATCAACAACACATGAAATGAGTTTAATAACAATAATTCCATTAAAAATGACGCATAAATAAATAAAAAGTGAAAAAGATATGAGGGTGCTTTTGATATTCTGTCGCAAGTCATATGCTGTTCTTGAATTGTTTGGAATTTTCTTTAACGGAATTAATCCGAGTAAACTGATTTGAGTCGTATATCTAATTTCGTTGGAATATAAGGTCTTTTGGAGATTTAAATGTTCTAAAATGTTCCACTAGTTTCTCTCCAGATTTGTTTTGAAAATCAGTTCTGAATTATAGATTTTTCTATGATGATTTCTTGAAAATTAAAAATATATGTATGTTATTAGAATGTCGTGTATTTAATTGCATTCATGTGTTGGTTGATTTCTGGGAAACTAGAAACATATGTATGTTAGAACGTTCTGTTTCAGCAAGAAGAAACAATATGCTAGCTCTTGTCATTCACGTCGTCATTTTCATTGTTCGCAATTGCGGCTTTCTAAAATTTTGTTAACGGAAAATTAACGGTGTTAACGAAGAAGGGAGGTATTTGTTTATTTGATGAGAACTTAAGGGAGGTCAGTGTGATTTTCAAAACTAAAGGGGATGTTAGTGTCATTTTAATAAACCTCAAAGGAGGTGAATGTATTTTCCCTTAATAATTAATATTATATTTTATAATCTTGATCTACATAATATGAGAAATTGAGAATGTTGGTGCTTAAGAATTTTACTGGGTATCCTTAAAAAAACAAATGAAATTAACAGGGTTTGGGTGAAAAAAATTGTACTTAAAGGGGAAAAAAGTTGATTCATTCCACGGTTAATGTCATAAGTTTTAGAAAATTGTTGTATACACATTTGTTTAGGCTGAAAAACAAATGTAAATTACTCAAATGCCCCTCGACAGTTAATTGTCAAATTATGGAACCGGTTGCAGTTAACTACCGAGGAAAACTTCGGCAGTTAACTGCCGAGGAAACTTAAAACCTTTTTTTTTGTTGACAAAAACCATAAATTGTCATTATTAATATTCATTGATTTTGAATGTTTCAATCATTATTTTGGTATGTTTCAAACAATTGCAGTATTATACTTATGCATATATATCTTAATAAGAATAGCATTTAAAACAGTGTAAAAATTAAGCATTTGAATATTGTTTTGCACATTACTTAAATAAAAATAATAATAAAAAAATCGTTAAAATAATTGTGCACAACAATTTTTTTTAAGGTATAGTATGTTGTTATATTTTCTACATTAAAATAATTATGCACAACGATCTTTTTTATTTAAGTAATTTGCAAAACAATATTCAAATGCTTAATTTTTACACTCATTGAAATGTTTTTTGAGGACTTAAATGCTCTTTATTTTTTTGGTCAAGATTTAAATGATATTCTTATTAAGATATATATGCATAAGTACAATACTGCAATTGTTTGAAACGTACCAAAATAATGATCGAAACATTCAAAATCAATAAATATTAATAATGACAATTTATGGTTTTTGTTAAAAAAAAAACAAGTTTGAAGTTTTCTTCGATAGTTAACTGCTGAAGTTTTCCTCGGTAGTTTACTGCCGAAGTTTTCCTCGGTAGTTAACTGCAGCCGGTTCCATAATTCGGCAGTTAACTGCCGAGGAGCATTTGAGTAATTTACATGTGTTTTTCGGCCTAAACAAATATGTATACAACAATTTTCTAAGTTTCAACTCTCAATACTCATACTCTAAATCCTTTCACTAAGACCGATTGCTACCAACTTAGAGCCTTTTGTTTAAGATTAACATACAGTAATAATCAATACATTTTTGAAATTAAGGATTAAATAGCTATTTTGCAAATTTAAAGGAATAAATCACTCAATCTTTGAAATTTTAAATATCAAGATATTGATATATTGTAGTGGTCCAATTTTTAACAGAAAATGAGTGTCAGCATCTGACCTCTTCCAGTCCGAAATGCTCAGTGATTCAAAGAAGCCAAGAGGCATTTTCATCAAGTCTTGGTTTGAACGAAAGATGCTTTGTTTGTACACTCCTATTTGTTTGTATGCAGTAGACTTTTTTTACTACCTTGTAAGAAGACATACAAGTACAACAAAAAAAACAGAATGAATAATAATAACTTTTTGTCAAATAAAATTAAACAGAATGATTAATATTGAATGCAATTATTGTTTTTTCTTTGTAATTTAATGTTACATAGTTTTAAATTTTTAATTCACTATCATTATCAAGTGACTATGATGCTTCAGTGGCCTAAATATATATTGACAAAAAATATAGTACTGTATCATATTCTTCTGTAAAGTTATTTCATTGCTGTCAAGTTGGAAAGAAAAAAGATGCTCTAAGTCAATTGTTATTATCCCAATTAAAGATCATGTGGATCATTTATTTTCTTCTTTTATCATTTCCTGTGGAAAAGGAAATTGCTGAAAAGGAATTCATCGAGCATGAGACAAAGGAAAGCACAAAATTGTTTATTGCAGAATACGGATTTCTGCGTTGCTTTAATGCTCCCAGGGGACACATAAAAAAGTTTATTCCTCAATTTCACTTCATGTATGATAGGATAAATATGATAATTTATTAAATTATATCAGATCCTTGAGGCAGCCCAAAAAACAGCAGAACTCAGTAACTTATTCAGAGGGAGACCGGTAAAGGCCATTGTCTAGCACTCTTGAAAAGAAACATATATGTGCAATCTTTTGATTCACAAGCCTTCAACTTTGGAAAGAAAATAACCATAAAAGTACTGAATAAGAATGCTTCTTTTCTTGTTTGTGCACCTTCAGATAGTTCAGTTAGGAACTAGGATCCCATTAGAGTCCATGTGTTGGATGGAAAAAGCTCCTCTAAAGTGAGGTTCTTTATAAAATCAGCAGACAACAACAAATTCACTTTTAGATTTTTGTGAATTAAATTTTCAATTCACATAAACTTCTGGATATATTGTATGATTATTGATCTCACTTTCCCTTTTGCAGAAAGTCATGCCTTACAGAGACCCTAGCTAAAGCTTCTCAGACATTTACTTGTAGAGAGTGCTGTGCTTTTACCTTACCTTACATTGATGAGTGCTGAACAGAAAGCCGATAACAGGGCACAAAATTCTGTCCTTTCCCGTATCAAAGTAGCTTTACTGTTAGCACCACCTCATTGCTCCTTCCATCCTTCCAAAGTCATAGCCATCAAGATGGCATGTAACTATACAGCTACCAACAAGATGATGCTGGGTTGAATGCTGTACCAGATGCATACAAATACATGAACCAGAAGCTGAAACAGAAAAGTAAAGGAAAACTGAAGTAAGAATGACAGCGCATGTGACATGGCATTGCTACTGCACTTCATTCCTAATGACTTGAAATAGCAATTATCAAACTCTAGCATTCACGTGCAAGGTGGGTGCAATAGAATTATAGGACACGGCAAATTTCTGACCTGTAGACCATTAAAACAAACCAGGGATCATGGATATCCTTTCCAATGGCTTTAGCATGTCCTGTAAACAAGAGTGGCAGAAAAGACGCGTCATTCAATTCACAAAAAGCTGAAATAAATAGAATCACGGAGATAAAGAGGAGTAAGGGGTAAAACAAGTATTCATATTCCAACTGATCAACCTTTTGGAGATCATTTTGTGGCTGTTATCAGTCTTGATTTAAAATTTGTGATTGTGAAAGCTCCAGGCTCCATTTCATATAATCTAAACTCGTTTGATCAATTTTGACATTAATTAACCCTTGATGATAATCTAATAATAGAACCTCTTCCTACCAGTAATTGCCACAAGAACATTCACCATTTTTAAAATGGTGAAACCTCTTCCTATCTCTCACAACTATCTCTCGTTCCACTACTTTGGAAATATATTTGAATGCATTATGGCAGTCCCCACATATCCTTAAATTTTTGAAAACCCGAATCGTAGCTCCTATAGGAAGCTTCATAATTCCATAAACAACAGCAAGCTTTTCACTATGCGTAGACAAAGAATGTTCTTTATGTTCTGACTCCATATCATGTAGTACAAACTTCGTATCAGGGACATACCCCAATTTCCTCATTTCATTTACCAGCTGCTCTAGATATGTGTATACCGCTTGCACCTCAGGGTGCCTAGCATCATCAACCAAAAAGACATGAACCATGTTTTCAACCTCAACCCAACTACAGCCAGGTTCCTTCTTCACTCCTCGTTCCCTCATCAGTAACCTCACCCTGGCAACTTCATCCCACTGACCTAAAGTGGCATACATATTGGAAAGGATTATGTAGGTTCCATCTTGCCCTGGAATAAGCTCAAGCAGTCGGTCAGCAGCTTCAATACCCAATTTCATGTTCCCGTGAATCCGACAACCAGCAAGAAGAGCTTCCCAAATTGGCGCACCGGCCTCGAAAGGCATTGATTTTATTACACTTTTTGCTTCTGAGAACATACCCGCACGACATAACAAATCAATCAATCGGGCATAATGATCCTCTCCAGGGGTTATACCATAACGAATACACATCGTATCAAAATAATGGTGTCCTTCTTTGATCAAGCCAGCATGGTTGCAAGCAGTTAGAATTGTGAGAAAAGTTATCCTATCAGGCAATATATCTTCCTTCAACATCTGTTCAAAAAGCTCAATGGCTTGGACACCATGCCCATGTTGTGCAAGAGCTGCAATCATGGCATTCCAAGATACTGAATCCACATAAGGCATTGTGAGAAACACGGATTCAGCAGATTCGACAACACCGCACCTTGAGTACATGGTAATCAGCGCATTGCCGGCGGAGAGGCCCGAATCATGACCCAATCGAATTACCTGGGAATGAATTTGCTGTCCATTATCCAACGATCCAAGAACAGAACAAGCTGTGATTGCCCCAGCATAAGCATAATCGCAAGGTTCCAGTCCCTCTGACTTCATCTGGTTGAACAACTTCAAACCTTCTTCCCCAAAACCATTCTGCGCCAAACCAGATATCATCACTGTCCAAGTCAGCACGTTCTTCTCCGGCATCTCCCTGAAAATAGAATTAGCTTCCTCAATGCGCCGCGCATTGACATACCCAGACAAAACAGCATTCCAGGAAATAATATCTCTCACAGGCATTTTATCAAAGACTCGCCTCGCTTCTACCATTCTATCATACTTGGTGTAGAAAGTAATCAAAGCATTGTTAACAGACAAAACAAAATGCTGCGACGGCTCCACCACTGTCCTAAGAATATAACCATGCACCTGTCTTCCACAATTGAACATCCCCATTTTCTCATTACAAGAACCACATGCACTAATCAAACTGGTGTAAGTATACTCATCCTCCCGAATTCCCATCGAATGCATTCTCCTAAACGTGTCAAACGCCTCTTCATATAAACCACGACGAACATAACCAGAAATCATAGCATTCCAAGCAACATCAATAGGGTAAGTCAATCCATCGAGAAGCTCACGTGCTGCAACAAGATCATCATTCCTAACATAACCAGCAATCATAGTGGTCCACGAAGGTTCATATATCTGATTCTTAGGAGTCTCATCAAAAACCTTCCTAGCAGAAGCCATCAATTGTGATGATTTCACCAAAGGCGAAGAAGCACAACAAACATAGCAACTCAAAAGTGCATTCGTAACAGATGGTATCAACAATGTTCCCAATTTCACAACCTCACAATGTAGCATTTGACAATGCCGCTCCTCATCAGCTATCAATGATAGAGCAGAAAGCACGCTGGAGAACGTAAACGGATCAGGTAAAAACCCATTTCTTTTCATTTGAACGAAGAGATTAAGTGCAGCGTGTCCATCATTACCATGAGAATACGCCGTGATCATGGCATTGTAACTAACAGTATCGCGGATGGTAAGTGGAGTGGCATTAAAGAGTTGCTGAGCTAATTTGACGTTACCGGAGGAGGAATAAGCGGAGAGGAGGGTGGTTCGAGCGACGATATCTGGTTTGGGAATTTTATCGAACAGCTTGCGGGCGTAAGTGATGTTGGAGGATTTGCAGTATATATTGATGAGACGGTTAAGGATGAAAGTGTTGGGTTTGAAACCGGAGGTGAGGATGTGTGCGTGGACGGCACGTGCTATGGTTTGAGTGGTGGAAGTGTGGTTTAGTTGGGTTAAGTAACGGTATGCTAGGTCGCGAACGTCCATGTTGTTGTTGGAGATGAAATGGGATACGATGTTGTTTCGTGCAAGACAAGGGAAGTTGATTTTCTTGCGTTGTAGGGTTTGAGGATTTTTAGGTTGGGCTTATGTTGCCATTGTTTTTGTTTTGTTTATAGTTAAAAAATTTATGTAAATATAAATGAGAATGTTAAATAGTCTATGATATTGGTTAAACAATCAAAATAAGTAATTTTTTTTATATAAAAATTGGTGTAATTATTACTTAATCAAAATCAAAACTTATATTTTTAAAACAAATTTTCTATTTTTAGTTTCTTTAACTATTACCATAATGACATTGTTTAGCAAGACTCGTATTAATTAATCACCGCAAACAATTAAATTCTAGTGAGGCCTAGCCCCTTTTATTCAAAAAATAAATAAATTCAAATAATTAATGAGCTTTATTACGACAAATTTTCATTAAATTATATTAAATTAAATTAATTTGATGAAGTATATAAAAGACCGTCAATTTGATCAATAAAATTTTAATAATATAGATTAAATGGATGGATTTTACATAGTTTAGGAACTTATTAGTTAGCTTTATGTCACTATTGTTAGACTAATCTAAATGGGTTGTTTAGGAACTACTTATTGTAATTTTATAATTAAAGGATTAAATTGAAATATGAGAGGTAGCTCATGGATTAAATTGATGGTTTATTTTTTTGTTTTAGTTAGTTGAAGGGCATGTTGCGATTGTGTTTATTCAACGATGAAGTGTCGTTTGACTAACAGGTCTTTGAGAAATTTTGAATTTGAGTATGTTTCATTTGAAAAACCACATGATATTATTTTCAATGATCTTTTTTAATGCGTCAACATCAATTCATTAGGTGAAATAATCGACAATTAAAATCAGGTATTTTCCTTCATAAAAAGACTAAGTTCAAGTATTTTAGTTGCTCATATCATGTCATTTAGTTTGGCGATGTAAATAGATCATGTTTAATATTTTATATTAATGCATATTTTTCAGCTATTTAAACTACTCAATTATATATTTTTTTAAATATTCATATAACCCATCAAAAACTTCAAAATATGTCCCACTAATCTCTCAACATATATGACCCATTAATTTATTTTTTAATCATTTTAACTCAAGAATCAGTTTAAAGAAAGAAAGAAAAAGATGAAGAAAGCACAGTGGCTTTTGATGGAAGCGTGGTTATATTGGAAATTTTTATCCTATACCTCTATATTTATTATACATTCATCCCAACCTTTATTTTGTGGTGTTGTAGTACCTCAATTTTTTCGGACAAATGTATGTGTTTAAAAAATAATAATAAGTGACAATGTTAATTGTGTTTTTTTAGGAAATGTTAATTTTATTATTGTTTTTAGCATGTTAACTGCTTTAAAAAAACTCATTAAATTAATTTACAATTGAGATGCTTTCATTTGGCTCATTAACTCAAGCTTAGTTAGTAGTTACATTACATGTCATCCAGTTACAGTTATAAAAAAGAGCAAGAAGTTGTGATTCATGTCCAATTAAATTTGTCAAAAGAAACTAAAAAAAAAACAGAAAAATTTAAACAGTATGACAGAGGCAGCAAACATCCAGAACGTGGTTTTCCTCTTCCAGTATCCACTCAGTCTTTCTTTTCCCCTTGCTTTTATGTTGTTCTATTTTCACCATAACATCACTGATCCAGGGCAGGACCACTACAAATATTGTCTAGCCATCACCATCTTGTCACCTTCCCCCTCCATATTGTCACTATAAATTGAGAGTCAATAGAGGAAGAAAATTTTAGTGCAAACGGTCACAACATACACAAGAAAAGGTAAACCTTTCATTGTTGCTGTTTGTGTCTTTTATATAAAATAAAATGAGATGATAATATAAAAAAAATACATTAAAACGAAGTAAACGTGCGTATGTATGTATGTTTCAATCTCAACTCACAAAAAAAAAAAAGGTTTCAATTTGGGTGGCGTTAGTCAAAAGGCATGAACACAATGGCGTGTGAAGACGCAGGAAAGGAATCAATAATGATTCTTTCTTTCATCTTTGACCCAACACAATACCATCATCATCATTTTCATTTTATTATTTTTTATATTTTTCATCACTATCATCAAATCAAACCCCTTTTTTTTCCTTTTTTCTCAGAAGTCAGAAGAACAACATCGGACTCTGTTTACTTTGCAAAAAATCGACAAGTAAGTTCTGTTTTGTTTTAATTTGTATTTTTTGATGAAACATGATTTGATTGTTTTGTTTGCAACTTGATTTTCAGTGTATCCAAAGGTGAAATTAAGACAGGAACATCATCAAGATGTATATGAGGGCGGTGATGTAAGAGACCTTGGTTTGAAAGCTTTCCTCTCTCTATCCTTCCACTCTCCTACTTCTCCCGGTAATTATTCTAATTTTTCCTCTTTTTTTGTTTTGTTTCAAACACATGATAATGATTTAATTCATATACACCGTCAGTGTAAAATACAATTGACTTATGTCAATCAATCATGATTGTCGTTTATAAGCTGTTTCTATAACAGAACATAAAATAAAGTCAAACATTGTATAAGCTATAAGCTATCATGGAAAGCTTATAGAATTAAGTTGAAAACAGCTTATGGACATGTCATATGCTGTTTCCATAAGCTCTCCCAAAGAGTCTCACAAGTGCTTATGTTAGTAGATAAACTCAAATATGCTAATCCAAACAGGCCATAAAGTTTTAGTGATCTAGAGTGCTTTGGGGTATTGGTGGAACAAAACCTTATGGTTCTTCCATCCCACTAACATACTTTGAAATAAGTTTTGAGAAGGGGGTAATTGTCGGTCCTTATTTCAAACTAAATTTTTTTAAAATGAAGTCGATAACATGCATAGGCTTTCTAATTTTATGTGGCTTGAGCATATGAATCATCATTAGTTGCTCAACTTATTCTTCAATTTGGTAAACAATGTTATTTACTTGAAAAGCAGGAAAATCATTTGAACCAAAAATTAGGACAGTAATCACATGAACCAGTCATGCAGATTTTCGTTTTTTATTTTTGTTTTCATCATTCCATTTAATGATATAGAGTCACTATTCTCTAATTTTGCAGTTAAGGACCATAAAGTTGTCTCTGTGCCATCTATTGTCAAAGTACCAAAGTGTTACTTGCCACAAGTATCAATTCCACGAGTATCTGTAACCGAAGATTTCGGCGACTGCAATTTGACATCCAATTCCTCTGGTTCTGCAGAACCAGAGAAGGATGGAGATACTGATCAGAGTAAAGTATATATAAGAGCCGATTTGATTCCACGAGTACCTGTTACTGAAGACTTTGGGGAAGGCGGTTTGACATCCGATTCCTCCGGTTCTGCAGAACCAGAGAAGGATGGAGATACTGATGAGAGTAAAGTATATATTAGAGGCGATTTGATTCCACAAGTACCTGTTACTGAAGACTTTGGGGGTGGCGGTTTGGCATCCGATTTGTCAGGACCTGGGGGACTAGAGAAGGATCATGGACCTGAGAAGGATGGCAATATAGATGATGAGAATAAAGTAAACATCAGAGCCAGTTCAATTCCACGCCCTCGCGCTGTCATATCTAGTCCTGGTAAATCTCATACTCCATCACTTTTCCGTTTAGCTATACATGTTTATATTATATACCAGTTACTTTTTGCAATTTTATTGTCTGAGCTATAACTAATGGTTGACTTAGAGATGGAGACCATAAGAACAGTTATGCTTTATATTAATGACAATGTTTTGGGCTGCTTTCGATGACCCATTGAAGCCAAGAGATATAGATGTTGGTAAAGATCCTTTAGAACATACAAAAATATTTTTATAATTTAGTAAAAGTACTTCCAGAATGATGCAATGCAACTCTATAAAACGAGTTTTCAGATTAAGACCAGAGCAAATTTGAAGTAATTTGAAGGTAAACATAACTCATAACGGAAGCTCTTCATATGGTTGATAATTCAAAATTGCTCATTAGTGAAATGAAAAGAAAAAGAATATTTTAGGGAAAACTTGAATTTTGAGCTTGTGGTTGTGGCATTAACATTTGTTAAGTAATACTCCCTCCGTTTCAAAATGAGTGTCGTTTTAGCCAATTGCACACAAATTAAGGAATGAAATGAAATAATCATTAGACATAACACTTTTACTAAACTGCCAAGAAAAAGACAAACCTAAAGTTGCATTGAAAATTGTGCGAGAGAAAAGTTGGAGTATTTATTGAGGGTAAAGTTGGGAGAAAAAAAATTAAAGTTGTATTGAAGATGTAAAGTGACATTCATTTTGAAACAATTTTTTTTTGCTAAAGTGATACTCGTTATGAAACGGAGGGAGTATTATATTGTTAGGAGACTGCTTTTTGAGTTTTCTTAATGTGAAATGTATTAGTGTCATTGTGTAGTGTCATTGCTTCCTGAATTATAATGCACTTCATTTTGCTCCAGAACCTATGGTATGCATTATGTGAGAATATAGGGTCTTAAGATATCTATAGCAGATAAACAAGGTTCTTACTTCTGATAACTCACAAGAAACTTGAAATATTCGAAAATAATTTTCACTTCTAGCTGATGGAGAAGAGAATTCAATTCGTTGTTTGTGGCTGTGAAGAGAATGGAATGCTTTAACATAGTAAAAAATTTGTAATTATTGAAAGCACCATCAATTATACTGATTCTAGTTTCCTCGCTTTGCATCTACTTTCTGTGTTATTCAAGGTTTATTATGTAGCTTTTCAGATATGACCTCAAAATTTTGTTTCAATTTTGTATACAGAGAATGACTTAATGATTGGGAGCAGAAACAAGACTGGAAATGGAAGAGTTTACGTATCGAAGAATAGTACCGTTTTACCAAATAGACATGCTCTTGCTCAATGTAAAGTGAAATCACATGACACTACCGATATTCCTCCGGACGCAAGAAAATCCACAGAACCTAAGTCTAGAGATAAAGTTGATCATGTAGGAAAGAAAAAGGTTCATAAAGGTAACGTTAAATCTGATAATTTACATAGGCACTGGAAGTTTTAGTTCCAATGTAACATGATCTTAATCTAGGACTAGGTTCCCTCCCAAGGAAAAGGGAAAGAATAATATATTGCATGTTTTGATGCAACCATGATGACATGCTTAATACTTCAGCACCATTTTTCAATGTTTACTTGTGTTGATGTAAGATTATTAAGCAACAAGGCATTGCCAGAAGTATTATATATCTTCTTTTTTCTTTTGCT
>Ga0228710_1009865_pt1 | contig 13050 bp, 9 predicted proteins | sample MedpolnodulmetaG_FD_177995 | JGI IMG/M metagenome (GOLD analysis project Ga0228710, IMG submission 177995) | Root nodule microbial communities from Medicago polymorpha collected in Santa Monica, California, United States - pink nodules | ecosystem: Host-associated > Plants > Roots > Nodule...
TTAATTGAATTATGACTTGATTGATTGTGTGGACGTAAATACTTGATAATGCAATTGTTGTTGAAGTTGATCAATGTAAATGGAGGTGTACTTTTACATTGTTGTTGGTGGATATATATGTTGGAGAGTTTGCATTATTGGGTCTTTGCTTGTATGTCCATGCATCATAGTCATATTGAGTCATATGAGAAATGTAAAAGGAGGTGTACTTTTACATAGGTGAATTGTAAGAGGAGGCGTACTCTTACATAAGATGTTCTGTTGGCATTTTGTTGTTGGTGATGGTATTGCATGCATCTAGAAGAGTGTAGAACATTGAATGCATTGGAGTAATTGATGAGTCGTGTCATAATTGAATATGTGACTTGATGAATTTGTACATTGGTGGAATTCCATGAATGTTGTGATTATGTGGATTGGTGTATATGTACATTGGTGGGTTTGTTGACGGTTGTGAAAAATTGAATTATGCTCTAATTACATGTTTTACTTGTTTGTGCTTATACACTTGGTGAATCTAATTGATGATAATTATTTTGGTAATAGTGATGAGGTGAGAATTGTATATGTATATACATATGATGTGGTGATTTCTTTAATAATGATGATTGTTTGCTTGTAACTTTGAAATGATGAATTGTACTTGTTGAGTTCAGTATGCTAAATGAAGAATAAGATGAGTAATCCTTTCATTGATTGATGTTGATAAATGATGAGCTTATGTCGATGACTCGATTAGAGATTGAATGTGCTTTCTATGCTATGTTAGTGATGTGATAGCTTGAGGTGTATTGAATGCGGGATAATAATCATGTGATGTTAGTATTCAAGGAGGGATGGGTATGTATAGGTGTTATGCATGAAATCCTTGAATGCTTATGTTTGTTTATGTTGATTATGATTGATGTGAAGCTAACTCGCAGTGGTCTGTGGTGGACCGCCTACCTATTTTTATGAATGGGTAGACAGCGTGCATGAGTAGTTGTTGGTTTCTTTGATAGCGGGAGCTATCTCCGTTATCGTTTCCTTTGGAGTCTTAGAGTAGGCTCTGATCTAGGATGTCTGTTTTTATGATTATTCTAGATTGTTTATGCTGGATTTATGTTGTTGAGATTTTTCGCATATGTCGGGACTTGGAGATTTTTATGACGATGTATATTGATCTTATGACATGTATATTTTGGGGATGTATGATTTATATTCGCTGCGACTATTGAAAAATTTTATATATGCATGTTAAAATTTGTTTTTGTTGAAGACGTAGCGTCTATTTCTTGAATATATGCTTTATTCGTGTGTTTTATCGCTTTAATAGAAATAGGGCGTTATAATGAAGGCGGGGGTGAAGAAGCATTGGCGGCCACCAATTGAAAATGGGCTAAAGTCAACATTGAGGGGTGTGGGGGTGGCTCTGTCTAAACTTTCAAGAACTTTTCGCTTTTTTCCCTAGTACGCTCTTCTTCCACAAAAATATCGTTCATGGCTTATGTAGACATATCCCCCAACCTAGAGTACAAAATGACAACTTTGTATCTATGTTCCAAGACATTAACGCTCCTACCAAATGATGGTTGTATCTCCCCTAACTGGATTACCAACATCTCATGTATTTTTTTTCCCAACAAGTAACTAAACCACCTACCGTAGTGGTCAAATATCTCTTCACTCTACCATGAGCCCCTTCAACTCTGATGGTGGTTCTTAACCCAAGATGCAACACGGTCTGTCCATGCCCTCACTATATTTTCCTTAATAGTGTCCAAAATGGTACTTTGAACATAGTCAATAATCTTTGGAATTTTTTTACAAACATCTCGGAATTGCATTACATTACTTGCATATGACTCTTGAGTAGGAGATTCAACCACCTTTTCCCATGCTCTAAAAATGGTATCAACTATCTCATTTGGCTTCACCTCGTTCAAAATCTTATATTTTCTATCCACTTTGACAGCCTTTGGTTTCACTCTACAATATGTGATGATTTCGGCTCTAACATTTCTTCCAACATGAAAATAATGAAGTATTGCACTAGTTTTAGGGAGAACTTTTGCTACGGAATTCATCAAAGTTGTATCTCTGTCAGTCACATCCACCTTAGGCATATCACTCTTTGGTTTAAGAAGTTTAAGCAATATCTATAAAGCCCAGGTAAAGTTATCCTCCTTCTCACCCGTTATATCAACCAAATATGTCATAGCAGTTGAGGTGACCTCAACTATCTCAAACAGTGGCATACTGTATATTTTGATTTTATAAGTTAAGTCCATAACAAAAACTGTTGGAAAATTGTTAACTGATTGAGGATGAGCCCAAAATATGTCTTGAATAGTATCACTCCCACATTTATCTCTTATGAAATATACATATTTGGACTCTTCCAACTTTGAGATTAGATAATGCATCTCCGTCTTATCACCTTTGGTTACCTTTTTGATTTTATGACGTTCGTTGTAGACTTTTTTTATATTTGTCATGGACTCTTGTCATTTTCTCTTCAAATTTGTCAAAATATTTTTTGTTTTTACCGAACTCGTGGTTAAGTCATGTACAATCTTCTAGTCATCCTCTGTTAATCTTCCCGCAAGAAGGTGCCCTTCTAAATATGGACACATCTCATGGTTGTGAACACCATTAAGAATATCCAACTTCCAAGCGTTTTCTTCCTTAACAATATAGCCACGCACGTTGAACAAACACCCATATTTTCTTGATCCCGTTGCTTTATACTTCAATTTTTTCTTCAGTACTTTGTGCTCGCCACTCCTTTCACAAACCAAATCCAACATAGGATTACTTATTGCACAAGATATTTTTATGACAACCGTAAATCCAGCCATATTCGATTGTCGACGTACCCAACCGAGATATTCATCTTTATCTTTCCATGTATTTTGGCTTGAAAAGAAATGAGTTGTGTCCACTTCGTTGTCACGAAGATTGGACACATCGGAATTGACGTGTAAAGCCTCAACTTTCACGAGAGCTTAAACTTTCACCGAAGCTTCAACCTTAGGCGGTTTGATCTCGACGAAATAATCGACAAAACTAGGTTTTCGACCAACTAGATCATCATCCGCATTCTCAACCATAATTATAAATAAACAACATATAATTGCAAAATTATTTAATTAACATCTATCTAATATAAAGTAAAAACAAAAATTAAACAAAAAAAAAATTAGATTAGAAAACTTAATGTCGATGGCAGTAGTTGACTACCATTTGACTCAGCGGTAGTTAACTACCGCTACGCTGCATGTCAAAAAATCTTAAAAAAATGGCAGAAAAAAGCACAAATGTAAACAGGTTAAAATTTGCATTACCTTTTTCTTGACGTCAAATGTGTGTAGAAACCTTCTAGAAATCCTTCTCCATTAATTTCAGTCTAAGGTTTGAGTGGAAAAATTTGAAATTGAGGATTTTTTGAGGTAGGGTGATGGATGAATAGTAGAAGGTAGGGTGGAGTTGTACTACAATTATGGGAATGACCATAACGGTAGTTAACTACCACTGGGATCAGCAGTAGTTAACTGTTGCCATTTTTTTTTGTTTGAGCGGTAGTAAACTACCGCTGAGGTAAAACTGAAATTGCCATGTTTATTTAGGAAAAAAAGTTATGAAAAAAGCAATTCTCTAATAGCTTTGGGCCAAACTTTTAGCCCAACCCATATTTACTTAAATTGTTTTTGTTTTAGATTTTTTTCCTTTAATATTTTATAAATTAGTTATCTATTATTTATTAAATTATAAAATAGAAAAATAAGATGTCAGAGCTCTGCCAAGAGCTAACTGGTCGCCACCGCCATCGATGATGCTTTGCTATGCAATGCTGTGAGAGCATTAGGGGACCGTCACCGTCGCCATGGGGTCGTAGAAGGACCACCGTCCGCCGTTATGGAGATTGTAGAAGAGCTCCTCGTCGAACAACATTGTCATTGTCGTTGATAAGTGTCAAATTTACGTAATTTTACATGTGTTTTATCGTCACATATTAACTTGTTTAACAAACAATCTAAAGAAATAAAATATCGTCATGTAAGTACCACTCAGTTGGTAGTTGCAAGGACAATAATATACAAAGGCCGGGACTCGAAACACATATTCTCCATTTTTTTTCACATTTAAAAGTGTATGAGTCTAACCACTAGGCTATTTTAAAAAAAATTATCAGTAATATATTGAAAATATTTTGAACATTGCTAAATTGTAGCGTTTTCTATGGGATTGTCAAATACACTAAGAAACATAATTTAAATTGATTGTCAAATAAATTATTTAATTGATAAATTACTATTATTATGAAATATATGAGTATTGGATTGTTACATTATGAACTATATATGAGAATATTGGATTGTTACATTATGAACTATATATGAGAATATTGGATTGTTAATTTCGTTAAGAGAATAGCTATTTTTTCACCAGAATTTTCTTTTCTCTTTACCTAACAGATACCAAAGTAGTTCTCATATTCACTTTGTTACAGCATTAATTAGATGTAGAGAACTGACAATGGTGCTGGTGGTGAGAGATGCCAAAAAGGTGCATTTATTTATGGCTAGTGCTTCAATTCCATATTCCCCTTTATTCAAATTTCCCAATGGAATCTAACAACAAGGTTCATGGAGGTACGTGTTAAAATTATCTTTGAAGTTAGCAGCTAGCTTGATATGACGATAGGGGAAAAGGGAATTACCTAGTGGTGCTCACAAATATGTATATGATTTGCTAGTTCATTCTTATACTTTATTAATGATTTTGATGTGTGGAAAATTCTTCTTCTAGGTTAAAAGTTCCGTATATTTTCTCGTGGTTTGTTGCTACATATGTGCTACCTAGCTCGTTTTAGGCATTGTTTTTCAAGATAAATAAGTATCTAGAAAGACATTTTCTATGGTACACTCGAAATTTTTTAAATAAACAGTTTAATGATTTATTTTCTTTAGTAAAAAATATTTTCTATCATTTATAATTATAATAGTTATATTTTATTTTTCAAAAGTCTCGGCAAAGCAAAATTCAATTTTTTTTAATTTTTATTACTCATAATAGTGGATATTGATTTTTTTTTAATAAAATGTTAAAAAATTTAGTATAATTCTTATAAAAAATGAAATGATGTTTTTTTCTTATGGAATGATATTTTCTAAAATATAAAAGTCGATAAATATCTCTTTATTACATAAAAATTATCGTTAACTTACAAATTTATGAAACAGGTGTACCGGTACACCTTAATTTAAGGGTGTACCGTAAAAACTCTCATCTAGAAATTGTAACAACAAATCCGATGCTCCACATAATACATATCTGATGGGATTCTGTTGCATTGTTTAGGAGCTAAGGAGCAAGATACCCTAAAATGGGAGAGTATGAGTATTACACACGACACATATGTGATACCAATATTCTTAGGTTATTATCGAATACTAATCCTGAAAATATAAGAATTAATTTTTTGCTTTTCTTAAAAATAATTTTTTGAAATACAAGTTTTTTTATTCTTTGAGGCTTTGAGCTCGTAATTTATAGTACTAGTAATTTATAGTCCAATATTAAAACACAAATCATAAAATATACTAATACTAGTAATATATAGTACGATTTTAATATACGTACGCAAATGGTATTGAATATTTTTGACCGGGCAAATGTATAACTATTAATCATTAGTTTTCCCTCATCGTGTTAAACGTTATTTTTTCTTAGTAAATTTGTAATGAAGCGTTGTCTAACTTTGCATGAATGGTTCTATATTGTTACTTGATGGAAACGAAAAGTAACTAGAAAGTGGAAAATATGATAAATTAGTGAAACCATGAACCAGTGCACATGATCATGGGGAACATCCATGCTCCAATACCTTGGAGTTGATAGTACGTATAGCGAAACTAACCAAACAAGTGTCCAACGAACACAAAATCTGTCTCGGGGGTTTAATTTTATGGACACACATGATAATGTTACGTTTGAAAAATAACAGTTTTCACATGCTCCCAATTTTAAATTTCCACAGGCCTAATAATTACATTAACTGGATTCTTCCAAAAATCGATTTTGTTGGCTAAGTGCTTTCCTATACTTGTAATCTCTCCTTTTTCGCTATAATTCAAGATTTACATAAAATTATTAATGATTTTCATTACACTAACCTTCACACACAATGTCAGCATTTGCTCAAATATACAATACATAATTACTTCTCTAAAAACAAAAATGAATATATACAAATTGAGAGTGTCTAATATGGACATGAACCAAAATGAATATTTTTATTAAATTTTAATAAAAATACTATATTTGTTTTTATTTTTTATTTTTTAAAAAAAGTTAAAATGAATATATTACCAAGAAACCAAAAGTTATCCCAGCACATGTGTCAGAAAGAATTAGCAAAAGTTATCTAAACAAAAGAAAAAAGAGAAAAAGAAAAATCATAAGCTAAGAATTGCACCCAAGCACTTAAGAGGGGTTTGCAATAAAAAATAGTAGTTGAAAGCAAAAGTAATGTATTTATCTTTTAACCACCCCAATGTTAGTAGCTTAATTTTCTAAAGAAGATGGTTCAAAGATAACTTCTCATGCTTGAAGATTCTTCTATTTCTTTCATTCCAAATGACTCAAACACATGAAAGTCATAATACATGCATTGTTAAACGAAGATTCTTTTAAGATCCCCCGAGATGACATTGACGTAAATGATCTCTAGTGTGAGTCGGATGTACTGTGTCGAAACCTATCTGTTCTGGAACGGTCATAAGGCCAATTCCATCATCAGATGTGGACCATACATCCACCAGACTAAGGCGCATCATCTGAAGGATCATTCTAATACCAGTGCACACCACCTTACCAAAGCATACCCCTGTGCATCGTACGCCGCACACATGGCCTCCAACAGCCACCTGATGAGGCGCTGCATTTCACGGAAGCAGTTAGTGCCTTCTCCCTCTATATAAGGGTGACTTCGTGTCACCCTCAAGGTACCATTAATTTTCCCACACTTTTTACACATTCAACCTCATTTCCTACACTAACTGTAGCGTTAGAGTGCAAATGTGCCTGCAGGCACCCTCAATTCCACCACGAAGACTTTATCACCATCGCACCGGAACATCGTGATGTTACCGTTGCCACCATCCATCTTCACCGGACAGATCACTATCCAATGCGAAACCATTGACCAAATAAATTCAAAAAAGTTGCAACTCAAAAGCAAGTGATCAATGTATCCTGCTGAACAACAACTACCTGTACAAAGCTAATCATGATTTTGAAGCACACCTCACTTAATAAGGTTATATATTGTAGGAATGTGATTCTAAAGCAATTAACAAGAAAAGAGGCAAATTTTTACAAGAACCACTTTATGCCAAATAAGATTAGAAGATGCAATAGGAGTAGTGTTGTCCGTTGAAGATAAGAAATGATAAGCACTACTGACTATATAAATATGGACTGGATGTAAATTCCATTGCCATTTTAAACTAACTACCTATTTTACCACATATCTTGAAGTTACATATTTGAAGTACTTTGTGACCTTGAGTTGGTCAACAATTTAGCATAGAGAACAACTGGCCTGGCTCACTTGTACAGGGAGATTAACATTGCATGCTGTCATGGGACCAGGAACTAGTTGGATACGTGAACCTGGTTCAAGTATAACAAATAAATTGTTATTTAGTTATATGTTAAACATGTTAGGTTTTTGTTGTGTATTGATTGGTATATATTGATGCGAGCAATTGAAAATTTCAGCACTCTGACGGAGTTAGGACCAGGGATTATCGACAGGGTTATTGGGAGGATAATTACTCGCGTGCTATGATGCTCATTCATGTGAGGGTCTAACTTTCACATATCCTTACAATGTGCTCCCGGATTAGATAATATATATGGATTTTTCCTTCTAATCGCATAACCAACACCACGAGTTTTGACCATCCCCATATATTAGTGTCGACTCTAGCTGGCTCAGATTCGGAGCTCACATGGTCCATTATCAGTCGGAACGTAAGTTGTGCCAGTTTGGCAAGGTCCAGACCATTTCCAGGAATCTACATCAATTTTCTTCTCCCATGATGACATAGTAGGACATGGAGTAGATCATGGTTGAGGCTCAGGGAGGGTTCTGGTATCGCTGGATGAGGAGGGGGGTGTTAGGGGTGGGCATGCTACCCGATAATTGTGTTTATGATGTGTTTGAGTTGGGAATTATGTTTGCTGTTTATGTTTGTAATTTGTGTTTTACCATTAGAAATTTGTTACTGGGTGTATAATAGTATGGTTCCATTGTATTTGTGCTTATAATTTGTTTTGATGCATGTTGCAAGTAATTTGTCGTCGATTTGCCAAAAAAATTGCGTTAAATGTACCAACACATTTTAGTCTCCGTATTGACATAGTTCATATTAAATAATCTGAACCTGCATTTTACGAATTCATATTATATAATCCAAACTGTATCAATATATAGAAATTGTAATTGCTCTTTGAAACTGGAATGATGGGGGGTTTAACGTAAGTAGGATAATTTTTTTTTTGTTGGGTACACGTAGGATACTATTGTTACTATCATTTTTCAAATTATATTTTTTAAACTATGAAAGAATTACATGAACTAGGGTAATTTTTAGGTGTTTTTCTATTGTTTAGGTTGTTTGGATTATGAAATCTGATGTATTGAAGAAATAGTTCATATTATATAATTCGAACGAAGTAAAATGGAAAATTTGAAAGAGACATTCAAGTTTAAATATGATATAATAATGGTTTTAACCTCACTAATTCCCACGTAAAATTGTGCAAAGAGATATTCGAGTTTAAATATGATATAATAATGGTTTTAACTTAACCACCCGACCATCAATTTGTGAGCACTTACGTGTGTTCGTATTCGTATTATCATGCTTATTAGGGGATGAGTAGCTTACTTGATTGAACTAAGAGGTTAAAGAAGATAAGATGTTAAAGGTCTAAAATTTGAATCCTAACAAGAGAGAAAAATACTAACAACTAACGCAATGTAATTTACCATTAAAATAAATATCATAACGCTTATTGTAAGTATTACTTTGTTGGTACTAAATCAAATTTTTTAATATTTTTTACATAAAGAAACTTATTACATTTCATTCATAATAATAATATGGAATCCTAATATGAATATGGAAACTAGCATGACACAAATTTGTACTGAATCAATTGATCAACATCCATTGACGGCCTATGCTTTGATTGGTTGAAATAATATTTTATTTATTTTGATGATTGTTTATATATATATATAAGTAGACCGTTTTGAGCTAACTTTTTCTTCTTTCAATTATACTTTTAAGTAAGTTTGAGCATAATAATGTTATTTGTTGGTGTCATTAAAAAAGATAAGAAACTATATTATATTTGTTTTTTTTAAAGATATTATATTTGTTATATTGTTGGTATCATTGATAAATATTGATATGTCCGGTGAGAACAGATGAGTGGCAACGGTGGCGGATAATGCTCTGGTATGACAGTAACAACTTCCAGTACGGCGGCGTTGAGTCTTCACGGTGGAATGAAAGGTGCTTACAGACACGTTACCACTGTGACGCTCAAGTTAATAATGGAACTGAGAAAGAGTGTGTAGAAAGTGTTGTGAAAAGTGAATCAGACCTTGAGGGGGAAGCAAGTTCATCCTTATATAGGCGCACGTCAGGCATAACCGTCTCCGGGTTATGCGGCGTGAGATTAGGGACAGTAGAGAACACATGTAGGGTGATCCTCAAGCATGGGGTGTGCTTTTGTGTGGTACAATGCACTTGAGCTGGCGGTGTAATGTTATGTCACGAGTTAACGTGTGGTTGGTCTTCTGACTGTTCCAGAACAAATATAAGTATAATTTCTTACATTATAAAAGTGGAAAATATTTATTTTCTATACCTATGACTTTAATCAAGATCAAATTCATTTTAATCAAAATTTCATAAAAAAATTACTATTCGTAATTTATATACATTAGAACAATAGAAAGAACGGATAGAGAGACACATGTTCAACTAAACACTGGTAATTATGATTTTGATGATTTCCAAACTACCCAAAAATAGTAATACCATGTGGAAAACGCTCCCTAACTAAATTTAGACCACATATATTTGTTTTTACCAAAGGAAACATCGCTTCGATAATGGAAAATAAAAAATCTAGTTTTTATTTAAGTAAAGTCAACCAAACTTTAAGTGCACCTGAGTGCACTTGCTAAGAAACCTGCTCTTCTCTCTTTGAGCCAACCCTTCTCCGACATGAATTTACCTTTTACTATGCATATTTGTTACAACATGTACTTGTGTTGTGTGAAACTCGATTTTCTTTCTTTCAGCCCTTCCTTCTCCGACAAGCATTTTTATGAAGTAAAAAGAACTTTTAAAATAGTTAAAAGAAAAAAGCTAAGCTACTGCTCAACAAACTTTTGTGATAAAAAATTATCATGTGGAAAATGATCGCTATAAAAAATAGGAGAGTTGAGGTGATCTCAACTTTGTCGACATTATTATCTCTAACAAGGATATACAGCAGCACACTAAAATATATTTAAAATAAGAGCATTGCAGGACTGGAGCCAAAATTCAAGCAAACAGTTCTCGTCAACTTTGTTGACACTTTGTTTTATTAGATTTTTAACCCATTTTGAGTGTCATTTGGTAAGGTGTTACCGAGTCACAAGCCGTTTGGATGCCGGAAATAGATACAAGTCAAAGAAAAGCAAAGCAGCAAATCGTGCCACGAAATTAAAGAGCCGCGACGCAATTCCTGGCTCCAAAAATAAAATTTGAAATAAACTGATGGCATCTCTAATGGTTCAGATTCTCTTAATATTGATTTATGTGATTGTTTGATTATTTTACCTTGACTACAAAAATCACATTTTTCAAAATCATTTAAAGATAACTTTCAAATTAAACCTAAGCTACTCAAATTAGAAATAACATGCTTGTTATCATGACAAAGTCTACAGTACAAAATATTAAAACCACACAACATATAAATAGAAGGAGGCGTTTTATTCAATACAACATTGAGTTTAAACATGTTATCAGCGGCGTACCCTTTCGCTACAAAACTATCATTCTTAGAGACGGTGTACAAATCAACCCCTACAATTTGAGTAAACACAGCCTTATTAAGTAGAAATATGGAAATCATATTCTTTCTAATCTCTAGAGCATGCATCGTGTGTTTGAGAATCAACTTCTTTCCTAATGTGAACTGCAACTCTACATCTCCAATACCACCAACCTTAGTGGTGTGGAAGTCTCCCAACAACACTTTCTTATCATCAGCAGGTGTGCATGTTTTAAACATAGCACGGTCATAGCTAGCATAGCAGAAGGCGCCCGTGTCAATCCACCTGATCCACCCTACAAGGTTGATCTTAGTACTCAAAGCCACATATGGATCTTCAGTAACCATGTTAGCATGTGGAGCATTGATAGGCTTATTTCTACACTTGCGTGCCATATGACCTGCTCCTCCACATTTGTAGCAATTGAATAACAGTGTCATGTCTTGGTGGTGGCTGCTGATTTTAGGGCCTTGAATGGTTCCCATTCTTCTTGTGGTATGATTTCTTATTCACAGGGCGGTTCTGATTCACAGAGCAGCACATGTGAATTTCTTTTTAGTGTTGTTGTCATAGACAACAAGCACCTTAAATTTTTTTATCTTCCTTTCTAGCTTCTTTTTCAATACGAAGATAGGTAATCAGACTTTCAAGAGAGAATTCCTTAGTTTTATGCCTAAAGAGGTTCTTGAAGTCCTTCCAGTTAGGAGGCAGTTTGTCTACGATGACAGCCACTTGAAATTGCTCATTTAGAGGCATCCCTTCAGTGATAATATCATGAACAATTTTCTGAATCTTATGGGATTGTGTCTCCAAAGATCTATCATCAGTCATTTTATACTTGAGGTAGCGGCTTACAACATATTTCTTAGCCCCAACTTCCTCCGTATCATACTTCTAGTTCAAGCCATCCCAAATATCTTTTGCAGACTTACAAACTTTGTAATAGTCATACAAGTCATCGACCAGACCATTAAGAATAATTTTTTTTAGAGGTAATCGTTTTCATTTTAGATTAGTATTTCTATAGTCTTTTTTTATCCTTCTCTGGTTGTTCATCAGTTTTAAGAGCTACAGGGATCAAATCCTTTAGAACATTGACAACTTCTTTCGTTGTTAAGAAAAATTGCATATTTTGTTGTCATTTTTTGAAGTGATTGATACAGATTTGGCAAGTGAACCAAAACTATAGAAGTAATAAATAATTCGTTTCCACGAGGATTGTATTTAACTTCTACTTAGCAATTTCATTATTAAAAAGGATGTAATAAATTTGTCTTGATGCCCTGGGCAGTTGAGTTGTTTTGTAACATAAATTGATAAAAAGCAAAGAAAGATTGGTTTTTAGAAGATTGAGAGAAGTATGGTTAAGTCCTTCGAATCCTCCGAAGTTCTCCTATGGTAATTCGCACTCCTAATTCAATCAATGATCATCTAATTCAACGACAGATTAACAAAGTAATTCTACCCAATCTCTTGACCTAGAATTCTCCCCGCAAGTGACAACCCCTTAATCTCTTAAGTGAATTTGAAATCTTTGGGTGATTTAACAGAACGTTAATCCCTATTTCATAACCTAATAATGATCTATCTCTAGCTTGATTACTTAGGTTAAACTTATTACCTAGGTCAGAGTCAAGAGCCAGGGTTAGTGGTCATTCAATCTCTAAGATCAATTTGCATATTCATAAAGCTAGGGTTAGTAGTCGATGATAAACATACAAAAGGCATTAAACATAAAGCAATATGAATTAAAACTAGACTTTCATTGATATTCAAAGGAGTCCAACAAATTAGGGTTTCCATAGGATTACATAAGATTCATCTCAGGATTAACCACAAGAGAATTAGTTACTCATAGCTAAAGTATAAGCTAACTAACATAAGAAGAAAGATTCATACATGTAATGGATGATTGACTATTAGTTTTGATGGTT
>Ga0228710_1009869_pt1 | contig 13047 bp, 8 predicted proteins | sample MedpolnodulmetaG_FD_177995 | JGI IMG/M metagenome (GOLD analysis project Ga0228710, IMG submission 177995) | Root nodule microbial communities from Medicago polymorpha collected in Santa Monica, California, United States - pink nodules | ecosystem: Host-associated > Plants > Roots > Nodule...
GTCATGTTAACTAACAAAGAATTTGACGGAGGGGGTAAATTGATTAACGTTGTGCAATTTCAGGGGGGTAATTGAAGTTTTGTTAATGTTAGAGGGGTAATTGAAGTTTTGTTAATGTTAGAGGGGTAATTGACGAAACTTACAATTTCGGGGGGTAATTGCCTATTTACTCGTTATCCTTGATTATATATGGTAACTTGGTTGAGTTTTGTACTTTCTTGCAGTTTCTTTTAGGCTCTATGATCTCGACAATACGGGTTTTATAGAGCGTGATGATGTAAGATGCTAATTAAAGTTTTGGTTTCAATGTCAACAAATCAAGAGATAATTAAGTAAATGATCCTTATAAATATCTATAATTTGAATTTTAGTCCCTACAAAAAAATTATCACACTTTTTAGTCCTTGTAACACTCTCCTTTAGTATTTTAAAGGATCAAAAGTGTTGACAAAATTTTTTACAGGGACTAAAAATGTTTATCGAAAATTTTACAAGGACTAAAATTGCTGACGAAAAAAATTCCATAGACTAAAAAGTGTGATTTGTTTTATAGGGACTAAAAATGAAATTTTGAATATTTTTAGAGACATTTACTTAATTAACCCACTAATGAAATATCACTTTATGTGGATATACATTTTTTATTACCTGAAAAGTGTACTATATATTTTACAATTGGTTTAGTTGTTGTTAAAATATGTTTTGTCGTGACACTCGTTGTCAAATTTGTTAATTGTTATATATAATCATGGGTTCATATCGTTCAACACTTGTAAGTGCATTTGGTTATTTTAGGTCAAACAAATGATAGATGCGCTTCTTTGTGAATCTGAAATTAAGTTGAGTGATGACATGATTGAAACAATTATTCAAAAGGTGAGTTATATTTTTAAAAAAAACAAGATAATATAAATTATAATGTAATAGATGAAAAATGTAACTATAAAATCAAATGTTGATGTCGTTTTATTTTTGTGACTAGACTTTCTTGGATGCTGACCCAAACCAAGATGGGAAGATAGACAAATCCGAGTGGAAAAATTTTGTTTCTCAAAATCCGTCATTGTTAAAAATCATGACTCTACCTCATCTAAGGTATTTATAAAATTATTTTTTTGAAATTTATTCATTCAAATGGTTTAAACTCTATATAACTAATTGGTTGATTTGAAATTAATGCAGGGATATAACAACAACTTTCCCCAGTTTTGTATTTAACTCAAAGGTGGATGATGACATTGCTACTTGAAAATATACATTTTTGGATATGCAATTGTTAGTACCAATTGAGATTTTATTTTATTTTTCAATGTGAGTGGGAAATATAGCAATAGATACAATTAAATACTTAGTTCAATTATATCAATAAATCTTAAATCATATAGATCTCATATAAATGCTATGTCACCTTTCATGTCAATGGAAGCCAAATATTATATAATATCACTTGATAGAATGAGTTTTCTTTAAGAGGGATTCGAGATGAAGAGGATTAAAAATCAAAAGTAAAGGATAACTACTATATCTGCCTCAAATGGTTGTTCTTGGCACATTCATGACATTTCTACACCAGATGCAAAATCATATAATATAAAGACATACAACCCTACCCACTCTTGCATACGAGCATCAACGAACTCAAATGCTATATTTATTTGGATTGCAAATAAGTTAGAGAAGAACATAAAAGTTGGTCTGATTATGAGTTATGCAATTATGAAATAAGAATTGATAGATAACTATGGAATACAACCAATTAATGCAACTCACACACATTCATATAATGACTTGCCAGTTTAGGCCAATCATGTTTTTGCAACAAATCCTGGATCTATGATAAAGTTAGAGTCCAAACCAAAAATCAATAATAATCCCGAGTTTAAAAAGTTTTTTGCTTGCCTAAATGCAATGAAAACTTGATTTGTGACAGGTTGCAAGCCTTAATTTCACGTTGGTGATCGACATCTAAAAGGACTATACGGGGGAGTCTTATTGTGTCGGTTGATGGGAACAAAGACATGTTTTCAATTGCATTTGATGTTGAGGAATGTGAGTGGAAAGACTCATGGAAGCCTTTTTTGGTCCTTATGGGTGATGCTTTGAAATTTATTCATGAATGGAAAATTTGATTTATTAAATATACGGTTGTTTTGATTTTATAAGGCAATTTTGTATTGCTAAAGGCGTATGAAAAATTATAACAAATTATTATTATTAAATTAAATTTGTATGATACAAAACCCAACCATTGTCCCAAAATGACGACTAAATTAAAATGTAACGGTATGCTTCACAATCCAAGTCTTCAGAAAGTGAGATATGATATCACAGTACACTTGAAACCAAGCCTCCTAATTTAAGCACAATTCGGACCAAAATCTATCAAAATTGCCAACACAATTTGGCCTCTAAGCCAAACGGACCTGACACCAAATGCTATTAGAATCACGTCAAAATATCAATAACAACGAGAATTACTAAAAATATGTTGAGTGTTGTCAACTAGAGATTTAGCCGAGGCATCGGCTGATAGCCTTTAATTTCAATTCCCTTTTATCAATCGATTGTGTCGAGAAAATAACTTTGTCCCTTAACAATATTCCTTAAATGTTCTAGTATAGTGTTAAGTACAATATTTTAGGGTTTTTTTTACTACTAGTCTAGGAAATACATGTAAATAAAGATAAACACCTAAAGGAAAGGGGAAACAATAACATAAATATCTTGTGTGTTGATTGATTATGTGTCTATAAAACTATACTATATGAGTATTTACAGGTAAAACTATTCTCACATGCCAAAACAACATGGTATACGGTGTTTAGACTTGCTTCGATATTTGCACAGATAATGCGTTAATTTTTTTCCCTCATTGAGGGGGTGTGTGGCCCCCAAGTTCAGATGATAACTTTCCTTATATAGACATGATATGTAAACAAGCTCCGATATATGCAACCTCTTATAAAACATGTTTTTTGCTCGCCGCTCCTCCCATAAACATGGTGCGTGAGATTTGACTAGGTCCAATATCTTCAAGAGCCACGTAATCTTCAGTAGACTCGAGGAAGAACCAGTTGGCCCTTGTTCAGGTGTAATAATGCTCGACTAGCCTTCTATCGGCCGAGGAAAAAACCACTTATCTTTAAATTGCCTATATGAAAATTTAGGCTAGCATGATAATTATTTTTATGTGTAAATGCAGAGCAGGAATCATCTATAAAAAATATTGGTTTTTAGTTTTGATAAATTTATAACGGATGTTAAGTTGACAAGATAGGTTTGTCCCAATTTTTAGAGACCTTAAGAAGGTTGTTGCCAGCTGCAAAATTAGAGGGGATGTTTAACATATTAATAAATGTATTAAATAAAGTTAAGTTGATAAAGGGGATTTAATCTATTTTAATAAACTTTAAAAGAGGTTAGTGTAATTTAGTGTAATATCCCACTAACTTTTCAACAGACTGCAGCATCGGAGAACGTGGCAGATAAGAGATATTATGAAGGGTTAATTATAACGGAGAATGTTTATCGAGATGCAGTATCGACCAACTGAGAATTTAGAATGAATGAGAATAAGAGGTTACGAATTAAGAAAGAGGTACAAGGGTAATTTTAACACAAGTATTTATATAAGTCATTCCACCTCTCCTTATTCATTACTCTCGTTCCTCCCACATCAGAAAACAAACATTTCCCTTCCCCTCTTCTCCCTCCCTCCAATGCTTCTTCCACTCAATTCTCACTAGAATCCACATGAAAACACATGTAATTGATCACTAGAACAAGTACATGCAACAAGCAAGCCATGGATACCCTCTTCTCTCTCCATCAGCTGAATCAAGCCCTTATCCCCAAATTCCATGTTTCTTATTCACTTCAGATTGTTTGAGCTGCATGTGAGCTTTGAGCATTGAGGGTGCTGTTGTGGGCTCACAAGGAACAAATGATGGTGTTAAGTTATGTGCATGCAAGCTTGTTGATCTTTAGTGTTTTGATTTGGTACTTAGAAGCTTCAAGTGGGGGTTTCTTCCTGCGTGACAGAAGTGTAGCTATACATGTTGAAGAAGCAAAATCCAAGTTAGAACCAAGAATCAAAGACTGAGGTATGAATTGCTAAGTTGTTTGGACATGTTCTGGTTTTTGATTCGTACCTCTTACTGTGTAGTTTGGAATTGAATGATTGTTGAAGTTTTAGATTCCTCATTCAATTCCCTTCAGTTTGGACACAAACTTTGTATGATTCGGGCTTGAAACGGATCCGGAAAACGCATTTGAAGTTGGTAAATTCTGCTGAAATTTGTTTACGGGTTTTGGGACAGGGCTTCACTAAAACAGTAAGAAATTTCTCTCTGTAACTTGGAATCAAGTTATTTTTAATGCCATGGTTAGCTAACGAAATTACGGACGTTTTGGTACCAGTTTCACTGATTTTGGTCCAGTATTGAAGTCTGGAGACGATTTTGAAGTTGGGGGCTGAAGTATGATTTGTGCTGAACCATGAATATGAGTTGTTGATGTGCTAAAGTTTGAATACTCAGGAGTTCAAATGGATTTATGTATATACTGCTGAGAGTGTTTGAGGTGAGTTCTTAGATAGAACCCACCATTGGGGTTGTGTGTTTACTCATGTAAGAAATTTATGAATTTTAGGTTATGAGTCTCCTCTTTTACATGTCATACTTGCTAATTGTGTTAGTACTTGCCATCTTGATGTTAAGTTCAATGTTTATATGATTTTTAAGGTTAAAACATGTCTTCGACCACTTGGATTGGAGAATTTTGAGAAAAATGTCAGTTTTTCACATTCCTGGACTGTCACAGCTCGCCGTGGCGAGTTTGTAACAGAGAGAAACAGGTGCCACTCGTTGGGAGCTCGCCATAGCGAGCATTTAACTCGTTGTGGCGAGTAGCAACTCGCTGGGGCAAGTTAGACAGCACAGAAATGTGCAGTTGGCTCGTTCCGGACAAGCGGTGGTCGTTTTATGCCCAGTTTTCCAATGTTTTCTTATAAAAGTGATTCCCTCCAATCAATGTTACCTTGTTAATGTTTCAAGCCTTGTGTAAAAGAAATAATGAGCAAATATTAACTTAGAATTAGAAAAGTATGGCACATGAGAGAATACTAAGTATAAGTTACGCCGGGTAGAGATATCACCTTTTAAGTTGTGGGAAATCCTAGAGCCTCAACTTAGATAGTTGAGAATTAGTTATGCTAGTACGCCATCAAGGCGTATTAGGTTAAGCATGATAAAGAATATGGTATGATTATGATTATATGAGATAGAACAAGCATGTATGTACTTTACCATTAATCGGGTAGGTCACGGACCTGTGGTAAACAAGCAAGCAAGTAATAGGTAATCCTTATGTATGTATATGATTATGAACATGATTATGTAGGTGTCTCTTGCTATCCACGTCAGGGGGATACAAGAGGTTCACGTCAGGGGAACGGGACACGCTCCGCAAGGTAGGCCTGCACGACACTGAGAGTAGTCTGATGTACCTTTGCTAGGTTTTCGTCGGTCAAGTAAGGGATTGTACTCGGGGTTACTCCACCCGATGCACTCCGTAAAATGAACCAAGATAATTGTATGTTACACGCTAACTTCCTAACATAATGAATGACTATGATATGATATGTTTATGTTAGACTATGAAGTATGTATAAGTTTATGTATCAAGGCAAGATTATGAAGATACACCGTTGACGATCTTAGTACCTCTTCGATCATCCGGTTCAGGATCATGTCATGAATGTTTTACGATTAGGTCTTGATGCGTTCTTTGTATCTTAATATAGCGGTCTTAGGTTCCCTTGACCGCCATGACATGTATAGTATATGGCAAGACTTGTAAGTTAAGATACGAATGAACCTTATGACGGACTTAGTATGCACGACCGTCTAGGTAAGCATGTCCCACACACGTATAATCAACCGATTGGTTGTATTGTAGACACGTGGTAACCCTAGGTTTTCCCCAAGGTTACCTATAGCCTAGGATTAGGTAGAACTCACTGAGACATTATGTCTCATCCCAATCCTATTTTGTTTCAGATCAGCAGGTTGGTTTAGCAGGATGTAGCAAGCTTGTGGCCGGATGGATAATCAACAAGAACTCGTTTGTACCCGTTGCAAGATGTTTTTATGGAATCAAGAGTGTTTTACTATGTTTGGGATAGATAGTGTTGTATTACTCTATGTATGAACGTGAATTGTTGTGTATAATGTCCATTCGAAGTCTTTATGTTGCAAATTTTTAATGGATCCAGTACTAAAGATAATGCACATGCTAAACTTTCTAGATACGTTTAGTGTGGGCGTTACAAATTAAGCTTTAGAGTTGAAGGCAGGAGACACAAAAAGTAGGAAGTGGGATTATAAAAGCTTAATATATTTGATTTTTTATTACAAGAGGGCCGAAGCCAAAAAAGTTAGTATTTTCTTTGATATTGTGGGTGTGGAGTGGAGATTTGACATGGGCGTCTTCGTTACTACTTCCTCCGTACCTAATTATAAGCACACATTGAGAGAGTATAATTTTGGTTTATAAATATCTATTTAATGTGACTAACTTCATAAATGCCTGCACATGTATTTATTTACTCCAAAGTTATAGTATTGAAATTTTTTGTTTCCTTTAGGTTATATTTGAATTGATGAAAAGATACATAGTGGAATGAAATACGCTTGAGTTCTATTATTTGGATACTCATTAAAAGGATGAAATGAAATGGAGCTCAAATGCATGTATTCCATCCTATACCACTCTTTCTCTTCTTTAAATTTTCATTCCTCCCGATTTTAAGGGTAATCGATTGAATCGACCTTTATAATAAAAAGTACCTTTTTAACCTTTATTCTATTTTATCATATGTATAATAATTTTTCCTCTTTCTCTCTTCAAATACACCTTTCTTCTATGTGTTTCTATTTTGATGCTCTATGGGTTAGTGTTTCTATTTGCAATCTTCATTTTTTTAACCACCAAGATGAATTTATTCCGTAAGGTTAAGTACAAGATGTACTAACAACAAAACCAAGAGGTACATTGTCTCACTTAGTATAAAAAAAACCACAAAATGAAAGAGTTACAATAGAGCAACCACTGCAAAAGGCAAAATGAACAAAAAGAGGATTGCAATATTTCGTCCAAGCAAAAAGCTTTTATAATTGGATTTAAGAGTCCAGGAACCCACTGATATAACGCCCCACATACCAATGTTTTTCCATATAGGTTTCATCTTTTCTTTCAATCCAACCACAATTAAGGGATTGAAACCCTTTGGCCAAACAATTTTGAGCGTGTAAAATTTTCTTACAAGCTTCCAACCCCCGACAAAGATTCTTCCTTTGGAATAAAGATTCTATCACCCTTCATTGTGGGTTTAGGTAACTGATTGGATGTTATATCACATACATTGATTATGGCATCCGCGAATGATTTATAAGCTTTGAGTATGGGTTTTGGTTTGCTTTTTGGCGCGGTTGTTTATGGATTTGAGTTCTCCAAAAACTTCCAAGGGATAAATAAGAGTTTGTTGGTCACATTTGAAAGGATTATTGGGTCGAATAAGGTTTGGGAAAATGGTTTGGTCAAAAACTAAGTGTCTTGGGCCAATGATGCTTTTGTGTCGTTTTAGTTAGAAGTCGGTTGTGGATCAATGTTGGTTTGAGTTGGAGATCAATGATGGTTTGAATCAATGATGTGATTGAGTCGATTGTTGAAGGGTTATGGTTTGGGTTGGTGGTTTGTAAGGGTACAAGGGGTGGTCTGGGTCGGTGTTGGTTCAATTATGGTTTGGGTAAGGATGAACTGGCAACTTGCAAAGGTCAGAAGTGCGGTGATGGGTGCTTCAGCTCATCGAAGATGGTGCTATACAATGTGATAGTTGCGCGGAGCACATCTTTGAATTCTTTTTCTACTGCTTCATTTTAGTAGTAAACAAACATAAATAACTTCAATTTTTTTAAAATAAAATCTATTTTTAAAATCTAAAACAAATGCGTTCTATGCAAGATACAAAACTTTGACCATTTTAATAAAAAAATATTTTTTTTTTGTTCAAAAGAAAACATAATTTAATTATTTATAACAATGGATTTTAAAGGCTTAATATATCATTTGGTCCCTTAACTTATTTTTGGTTTTCAATTTGGTCCCCTAACTAAAAAACGTCTTAAACGTCCCTTATGTATTCTGATGTTACCTATTTTGGTCCTCTCTGTTAGTTTTTAACCATAAATATATAAGGTAGACCAACATAATATGTGATCCACTCTTATATTTTGACCATTTGATCTTTTTTTAGAAAAAGATAACAGTTGGATCATGAAGGTATATTTTAAGTTTTAACTAATAGTAAACCACCACTCCCCTCATTCTTCTTTTTAAATTTTAAATACCCTATCTATGACTCCATTCCTTTTTAATCATCAAGATTCCACTACATGATAATAGAGAACTTGGACCTCTTTTCTTTCTTTCATTTGCTTGCACCAAACAACCTATTTGCCCCCTCTTTTTTTTTGGGAAATAAAAATCAATTACCAATAAGTTAACGAATCTTCTATGGTTATGTGCGACCCAAAATATGCTTCTTGTAATCTGATTCGGATCTTTCAAAATATTCACTTTAATTTACTAAACTCAAAGTATCTACTCGATTCAAATTAATCATATTAACTGTCTCTTTAAGACTGAGCCTCTTGAGTTTCTCTTTAAGTTGCAAAGACACGAGGGGTGTATTAGTAAAATGGGCTTAAAACAAAGCCCAACAAAGGAGAGAGAAAGAAAAGGCAAGAGATATAAATAGAGAACTTTGAGGTACACACACAACAGTGTAACAACGTAAAAGAAAAAACAAACAAAGGATTTGTTGTTGAAGAAACAACACGGACATCACATAACAACAACATAAGAGACCATAAAAAAATGGATTTCACGGGGAAGGACCTTTTCGGCAAAGATTCCGACAACGATAAAGATGGGACCCACTCTTTTTCTTCGTCTTCATCTTCCTCCGCCGCTTCATCTTCCTCTTCCGCAGCTTCTTCCTCCAAAGGTTCCGCAGATTCCTCTTCCAATTAAAATGAAAAGCTATTAAGATTAGCTTTACCAAAAAAAATAAAATCAAAACACAATGAGATGACACATAAACTAGTTTAAAAGGCTTGGATGATGTCTTAGATCTAGTAGTGTAACTTCCTATTTATGCTGATATTTTTGCTTTCTAAATCTTCTTTTGTGTTGATATGTGGGTGGCAAGTTGGAACCCCAAAGCTTCAATGTTGTTATGATCCTTTATATCAAGTTGAAAATCAATTTGTTCTTCATTGGACATTCTTCTAGCTAATTCAACTTCTTGTTGCTTCATTAATTCTTCATCAGCTTCTAAAAGATTAACCCTTGATTCTTTAATAAAATGTATGTCATTCTGAATTCACTATGATGTAATATGTTTTTGGCACGAGTCTTGTCCTTCCACTTATGTGTAAAATTGGGTTGCCTCAACATATTCAATAGCATGTGAACTAATGTTGATGTCCTCATCAACATTTTGAAGTGTGTTCTCAACATTGTATGTATTCATTTGTGCTATATTATGAGTTGGAAACCTGGTTACAACATGAATGATCTTGTTTTGTTCTACATCCTTCTTAAACTGATTTTCTGGAAGCATATTATCCTCCCCATTATTCACAATGACGTCAATTTGAATAGGTTCCTTCGGGTGGCGTTTACGATAGGAGATGTAAATGGGTCTCCTACGGTAAGAGACTGTATAAAAGACTTTTTTTTTGTTAGAGGTAAATTATATTTAAGTTATTCATTTAATAAAGAGTAATGTTGGGATTTTCTCTTAAATAAAAAATTATTTTTTCACCTAGATCTGTCTGGGCTACAACTTGGATCCTCTCTTCCTTGAACACTTACAACTTAGAAGAACTAATAATCTCGGCGCCATGTCTTCAATGAATTGATATGATAATCTCTATTATTTGCTTCGTTTTCTCTTCCTAGATCTGTTTGTGGATTGTTTGATTTTTATTTCAAGAATTTTAGTCTCTGGAAGAAAAACAAAGAGGCCAGGATTAAATACAAATGCTAACACTTAACTCTAGGCCACTCAACTTCCGGTGTCATCAACTGCAAATTCGATGTCGGCAAAAAATTCGATGTGGGGAACAGATTCAACGTTATGGGAGTTAACGATTTTGGCACCCATGTTGAAAGGGGAACGACCACTTGTGAGCCTTAAATTCCATTATACACTTACATAATTTGCTAAAACCATCAAACACCATTTCACAGTATCCCTCTCTCACTCTAGATCAGCCTGGAGAACAAATAAGGCACCTCAGCTTGTATGAGCTTGCTTCCAATTTTACCAACAATGCCAAAAACACCCTTTTTAAATGAATATAGATGTTTAAATAATACAATCCTAGTGGGTCATACAACCCGTAAATCTCAGCCATTCAAAAAAATTCAACCACATCTAATGGCTGACATCCATTTTACAAACACACAAAAAAAAAAGTTTAAGTCTCCTACAGTAGGAGACCTAAAGAGGTCTCCCACCGTAGCCTTAGCCGTTCCTTTGATGTACAAGCATTTAAATCAATAACGACAAGCTTTTTAGATGATTTCATTCTATTTCCTTTTGTTTTAACAAATTCTTTTAAAGGCTCTTTGCCTTCCTTCCTTCCAGTCTTTCCATTACGATCAAAATTCACACCTTCATTAGGTTTCACATTTCTACATTTATCAACATTATGACCAATGTTCTTGTAGAAAGAGCAAAAATATGGTGTAGCTTCATATTCTAAATCCACACAAAAGGCAAAACATTTCCTCTCTACAAGGATTTTACACTTAAGATCATTAGTGAAATCAATGTTAACTAGTACCCTAACAAAATTACCAAATTTACGTTCATGATATGCTTACTAGTAACATCATCAACATAGACGGGACTTACACACTACTCATAATAGCAAATGATTTTTTTTACGCCAATATTCTTGTGCTAAACCATAAATATGTATCAAAACTTGTGCTGATGTATTCTTCAGAAGGTTGAGATTAAAATATTTCGTCCAAGCAAAGAGCTTTAATAATTGGATTTAAGAGTCCATGAATCCATTGATGTAACACCCCACATACCAATGTTTTTCCATATAGGTTTCATCTTTTCTTTCAATCCAACCACAATCAAGGGATTGAAACCCTTTGGCCAAACAATTCGAGCGTGTAAATTGTTCTTACAAGCTTCCAACCCTAACAAAGATTCATCCTCTGGAACTACGATAAAGATTATATCACCTTTCATTGTGGGTTTAGGCAACTGATTGGATGATACATCACATACATTGATTAAGGCATTGACAAATGATTTATGAGCTTTGAGTATGGGTTTTGGTTTTCTTTTTGGCGCGGTTGTTTATGGATTTGAGTTCTCCAAAAACTACCAAGGGATAAATAAGCCTTTGTTGGTCATATTTGAAAGGATTAATGGGTCGAATAAGGTTTGGGAAAATGGTTTAGTCAAAAATTAAGTGTGTTGGGCCGATGATGCTTTTGTGTCGTTTTAGTTAGAGGGTCGGTTGTGGATCAATGCTGGTTTGAGTTGGAGGTCAGTGATGGTTTGAGCTGAAGGTTTGAATTGATGATGCGGGTGAGTCGATTGTTGATTGGTTATGGTTTGCGTTGGTGGTTTGTAAGGGTTCAGGGGGTGGTTTGGGTCAATGGTGGTTCAATTATGGTTTGGGTAAGGCATGAATTGGTGGCTTGCAAAGGTCAGAAGTGCGATGATGGGTGTTTCAGCTCATCGAAGATGGCGATATACAATGTGATAGTTGCGCGGAGGACATCTTTGATTTTTTTTCTACTGCTTCATTTTAGTAGTAAACAAACATAAATAACTTCAATTTTTTAAACACAATCTATTTTTTAAATCTAAAATAAACATGTCCTATGCAAGATACAAAATTTTGACCATTTTAATAAAAAACAATATTTTTTTTCAAAAGAAAACATAGTTTAATTATTAATAACAATGGATTTTAAATAAGGTAAAAATGGAATAAAAAAGTTGTAATTCATTTCATTCAATTCACTAACCAAACAACAAAAAGGGAAATTTGTTTTGCTCTATTAGAAAATACCCAAACAATAGAATGAGATTTATGTTCCATTTCATTCAGTCCTACTCCAAATTATTTTCTATTCGGCTCCATTTCGTCATGCTACATCAATCCAAACAGAGCCTTAGAAAACGAAGAAAATCCCAGTGGCTAATTTGTGGGTATGGTGTATGAAATAAGGGAAAATGTTCTCTTTCGTGGATTCTCTCTGATTTTTTCAGCAATTTTAATATCTGTCTTTAATAGCTCCCCTCTCTCTTCTTTTTAAATTTTAAATACCATCTCTCTATGACTCCATTCCTTTTTAATCGTCAAGATTCCACTACATGATAATTTCACTGGAGGGAATCCAAACCCATGAAATAGAAAAATTAGCCCTCTTTTCTTTCTTTCATTTGCTTGCACCAATCAACCTATTCGCCCCCTCTTTTTTTTTTTTTTTTAAATAAAAATCAATTAACAATTAGTTAATGCATCTTCTATGATTATGTGCAACCCAAAATATGCTTCATGTAACCTTATTCAGGTTTTTCAAAATATTCATCTTAACTATCTCTTTAGAGTTTTACTTTTCCCGCCCTATGTCTTTCCTCGCGCGCCCTATTTTTTTCCACTTTTACCCCTGGTTCGGAATTCGTATTTCGAAATGAATTGTTAATGTTTTCAGATTTATCCGGATTTTAAATTCTGGAATGGTCTTTTTCCAGAACTTTTACAATTTTAAGCTTTGAAATTCGTAAACTAAAATGAAAATAAACATATAAAACAGAAATAAAAAGACAAAAAGATAAAAACAACTCATTTTATTGATATTTGAATAGTACATTACAATAATGTAGAAGCTTTTTACATAAGAACCTAAAACTATTTCTTGAGGGGGGGGGGGGATAAGATA
>Ga0228710_1009871_pt1 | contig 13045 bp, 7 predicted proteins | sample MedpolnodulmetaG_FD_177995 | JGI IMG/M metagenome (GOLD analysis project Ga0228710, IMG submission 177995) | Root nodule microbial communities from Medicago polymorpha collected in Santa Monica, California, United States - pink nodules | ecosystem: Host-associated > Plants > Roots > Nodule...
CCTAAAAATATAATGATAAAAAAAAAAAAAGAATAATAACGTTTTTCCAATTGGCAGCACAAATGGGTCAAAAAAATGGTAATAATTTTTTTTTACAGAATAAATTAAATTTTTTACAATTCTAATTAATAACATTTTACCAATTCATCAAATAACTCACTCATTATGGGTCTATTAGGGATATTGGTCCATATAAAAGTTAATTGTGTTAATCTTTGTTGAAATAATATTACTTTTTAGATAAAATTTTATTAATATTAATTTTAAAAAGAGTAAAATATGAAGCCTTCTTATTAAGTAAAGTTTTTTAATATTTTTTGATGTCTACGACGATTGCCTTAGTGGTCTTACCTTATATGGAAATTGATCATGTTTAAAAGATAGCCGATCATTTTTTAGGGGGAAACATAGTCAATCATTTCCATTAAACTTATTACTTTACCATGTTTTTATAAATACTATCAATATTTTTTCTCTAACCATTGCATATAACAAATTGATCCAAATTACCTCATATTAAATTGGATCAGACCATAAAGGATTTACTTAAATTAGTCATCCAAACCAAAATCAAAATGTTTGCATTTTTTTTAATATTATTAAGTTTGGGTCGTTATAAATGTGTGCATCCATAGATACTTTCTTTTTCCACATAAGATAATTTATTCCATAGAACAAACAATTCAAAATAGTGAAGCTTCCGCAAATAAAAAATAAAAAAAAAGGAGATAGTGAAGCATTATTTCCAACTGTAGTGGGTAAATGTTCAAAGGGTATAGAAGAAGAAGATGGTGAAGTATTTTCGTAAAAAAATATACAGTCGAGCATTATTTCCACCTGTAGCTAGGTCACAAGTAAATGTGAAATTGAAACCACTAGTCACCCCCCCTCATCTTCTTTAATATATGAATAATTGAACAATTTGAGCGTTTCAAAAACCTTACTAGGGGTGTATTTTATAATTATAGGGTAAGGATATAATAGCATCTCCAATAGAGTTTCTTGCTTAACAAGGATCACTCCTTGTTAAGAACCTTTCATTGAAGGAAGAAAAAAAGGAGTATCTAATAAGTATCAGACAACTTTATAACTAACGGGTCATATGTTTAAAAGAAATAATAAAATATATACAAGTTGGTCCCACTTTCAAAAGAAGTAATATTTTATAAGATAATTTATAATTGGGTTAAATATGTTTTTAGTCCTTACATTTTGCACCTCTTTGAAGAATAGTTCCTACATTTCATTAAATGTTTTCAAAATCCTCACATTTTATCTTCGTTATCAAAATTAGTCTCTGTTGTTAATTCTTTAACGGACTGCTGATGTAGCAGCTAGTGGGTCCTAATTATTTTAGGATTACATTGGTCCCTACATTTTGCGTGACTTTGAAGAAAAGTCCTTACATTTTAATAAATGTTTTTAAAGTCACGCAAAATATAATGACTATTCTTCAAAGTCACACAAAATGTAGGGAACAAAAACAAAATTAACCCTAAAATAATTGGGACCGGCTAACTGCCACATCAGCATTCCGTTAGAGAGTTAGCAGCAGGGACTAATTTTGATAACGAAGATAAAACGTGAGAATTTTAAAAACATTTAATGAAATGTATGGACTAAAATCATATTTAATCCTTTATAATTTAATAAATAAATTACTTTTGTATAAGGGGAATGCTAATACACACCCACTTCTAAAATAGAATAGAAGGTGTGCATTAGCATCCTACACCTAATTGGTTTGGACCAAAAATACCCTTCTATCTTTTTTAATTGTTATTAAACATATGTCCTCTAATGTAATTTTCATGCCTGGCCCACACCCATACTCTCTCTCTCTCCTTCTGGAAAAAAAAGGCTTAAATGCGCTTTTGGTCCCTTAACTATTTATTTGGTATCGCTTTGGTCCCTTAACTAAAAAAAAGATTGTTTGAGTACTTTATCTTTATCTCCATTACCTGTTTTGGTCCCTTCTGTTAAAAAAATTCAAAAAACCGTTAGGGTTTATATTATTCATCTTCTTCCTTCTCCTTCCATCATCTTTTTCATGATCTTCATCATCAACAACACACCAACCCAGAAGAAAAAAAAATTCATCATCATCAAATCTATAAACATAATCAATTTCATAATTCAATCAACAACCAATTTGTTCACTAAAAAAAATCACTTTAATTTACCAAACAACAATTTTTTTAAAATCCAAATCCAAAACCACAACAACTAGACATAATAACAGTCGCTATGCTTCTCTAAAGATATCAACCAACTCGTCTAACTCACTGAGTCAACTCACCCACAACAAATCCAACACCACAACAACTAGATTGCTCCTGCGAGTCAAAAGAAGAAGAGGAACTAGAAATTGAGCTTGATTTGTTGCTTCTGTCAACGACAATAGCAACGACAGTAGCGGAGAGTGCTATAGGGAGGAGTTTGTTAGAAGAGTGAGTAGTTGGTTGGGGGTGTGAGGAAGAATTAGGGAGGAGATATTAGCAGGAAATGGAGCAAAGGTGAGGAGTGCGCAAAGGTGAGTAGTGTGCAGGTGGTGGTGGAGAGTAGTTTTGGATTTTAAAAAAAATTGTGGTGATTAGATATAAAGATTTTGGTTGATTTGGTTCAGGGAGATTGAGAAATTGTGTTGTTTTGATTGAAAGGGATGTTTTTTAATGGAAAAATTGGTTATTGATTGAGTTATGAAATTGATTATGATTATAGATTTGATGAAGATGATGATGAAAATTTTTTTTTTTTTTGGGTTGGTGTGTTGTTGATGATGAAGATCATGAAAAAGATGATGGAAGGAGAAGGAAGAAGATGAATAATATAAACCCTAACGGTTTTTTGAATTTTTTTAACAAAAGGACCTAAATATGTAACGGAGATGAAGATAAAGTACTCAAACAATCTTTTTTTTACTTAAGGGATCAAAACGATACCAAATAAATAGTAAATAGTTAAGGGACTAAAAGCGCATTTAAGCCGGAAAAAAATCAGATCAACCAAAAACAAACAAAAAAGCCTTCACGGTGGCTGCCATGTATGTTACAACGGGAAGCTGAAGAAAAAACCCATGGTATTGGAACACAGTATAGCATCGTAACGCCGGACCGCTGTTCCGACACTTCCACCTCCGTTTCAGCACCACTGTCATATGGCATAGCCGCCGGAATTTCCGTTGACAACACAGTACGGCGCGTAGAGAGATTTGCGACTTGTTCGCATCACTGTGCGCGTGTAGTTATTTTAGAGAAAGAGAAAGAGAAAATATGGGTCTGGGCCAGGCATGAAAATTACATTAGAGGACATGTGTTTAATAACAATTAAAAAAGGTATAAGAGGTTTTTTTGTCCAAATCAATTAGGTCTAGGATGCTAATACACCTTCTAAAATTAGGTATAGGATGCTAATACACCTTCTAAAATTGAAGTGGGTGTATATTAGTATTCCCCTTTGTATAATTATGTAAAGTAAGGAAGACATATTTAAGCATTATTAGAGTCATTGAGTCATCAATATGAACTTTTATTAAAAAAATTATAAATAAATGAGGTGTACATGTGAGGTTTATTAAAGATATCTCTATTAGTGGAATATCATTGTGGATGTTTTAAGTTTTTTTTTATCATAGAAGGGTAAAGAAGATACTCCCTCCGTCCCTATATCTAAGCACTCATTTGATTTTATTTTTGTCCCTAAATGTAAACTCTTTTTCAAATTACTAGATGCATTTATTATTATTTTTCTAAACATACCCCTAATTAATACTACTATTTTGTCTTGAAATATGAAAAGTCAAATTTAATACACATACAAACAACAATTTCGTAATATTAACACAAAAAATGCACAATAATTACACTGACAACTTTTCTTAAGAAATGTGAAAAGGGCAATTGGTGCCTACATTAAGGGACGGAGGGAGTATATAATATTTTCTTCCACGGTACTCTATCTTAATCCTTATTTATTAATTTTGTTAGGTCTGCAGCATTTTAACCTAATATTTTCCCTCTCATTTTAACCTAACAAATTTCATCTAAAAAAATACATCGTACCAATTTCATTTCAATCCTCTTGCCTTCTTTTTTTATTGACAATATTTTTTTTTGATGCTGCACATTTGTTCTAGAAATTATGATGCTGCACTCAATATCAACATATTAATGATCAAGTTATGATGCCTTCTATTTTATGCATTTTTATTTTGGATTTTTTAGCATTTTAACCTAATATTTTCCCTCTCATTTTAACCTAACAAATTCCATCTAAAAAAATGTATCGTACCAATTTCATTTCTATCCTCTTGCCTTCTATTTTTTTCAATATTTTTTTTTTGATGTTGCACATTTGTTCTAGAAATGATGATGTTGCACTCAATATCAACATATCAATGATCAAGTTATGATGTCTTCTATTTTATACATTTTTTTCTGGATTTTTTGACAATATTTTGTACTTTTTTTTTTGAAGGAAATATTTTGTACACTTATTTAATACTAAAAAAATGCATCGCACCAATTTCATTCATATCCTGTTGCCTTTTTTTTTTACAATATTTTCTACACTTATTTAATACGTTTACAAACAGAATAGCCTAATTTCTATGCAAACGCATCACACCAATTTCATTCCTTTTTTTTTTTAGGGAGCACCAATTTCATTCCTATCATGTTGCCTTTCTATTACAATATTTTTTACACTTATTTAATATGTTTACAAACAGAATACCTTAATTTGCATGCAAACTCGGCTACCCTAATTTCCGTATAAACTCGGCTATATATACCAAGCCCTAAACTGTGTTTCTCTCAATCGCCTTGAGATGTCAGGATTCCTTTTAAGTTTCAACGAAGACAATTCCTTTTGACTGTATCATTTGCAATGACAATTAACGAAAGTCAAGGGCAGTCGCTTAAACATGTTGGTGTATATCTACCAACACCTGTATTTTCTCACGGACAGCTGTATGTTGCTGTTTCAAGAGTTACATATAGAGAAGGATTAAAGATATTGATCACTGATGAAGATGATGAAGATACCAATGTAACGTCTAACGTCGAATATGAGGAAGTATTTTGCAATGTGTGATGAAACTACATGTCAATGTACTAAAAATTTCATATTTCTTTTACCGAATTATTGATAGGATTACCGAATTTTCTTTTATAATATTTTCAGATTTCATACATTTTATGAAGTGTTTTATTTTGTCTACTATGGATTATCACGTTTTATTTTTTCACTGTTACCAGTTATTATATATTGCATTTTATTATTCGTATGTAAATCCCTTTACAATAAACATGTGCGGAGCACGGGTCAAAAATCTAGTATATATAAATGTTAGATAGTCTCTAATTAACCCTAATTCCGCCTTTTTTGGTGAGTCTAAATAATTTTTCTTTAAACAAAAGGTTTGCAAGGAATCGAACCAGGTACCCATAATAACACTTAGAGCTTATACCAGTACAGCACTAACATTTTTATTGAAAGATTGTTGCTTCTAAAATAGATATACAATCCTAAAGGCCTTTTTTTAAGCCACCAACACTCATTTTTATTGTGTTCATTTCCACGTTTGATTATTTTCATAGAATTTAGTTTATTTCCACTTTTTTTTTGTTGATTGCTTTTTTGAGATTTTGCATGTCAGCACTCACAATCATCACTTAGTTTGATTGTTTTTATGACTTTGAATGTAATTCTAAAATTAATAATATAGTCAGTATGATACTTATATATGAAACTCTACAAAACCCGTACATCGCACGGGTTAGAGTCTAGTATATAAAAATCCTATTAAGTCTCCTACCCTAAACCTACTTTTTTTCTTTTTTTTGACAAAAAAACCCTACTTTTTTTCTAAACCCTATTTTTTTTCTTCTTTTATGAAAAAAAAAATATTGGTGGGTTATTTCAGTTACCACATAACGATTCCTTATTATTATTATTTCTTTCGGTTACCACATAGCAATTCCTTTTCATTATTATTTTTTTTCTCGATTACCACATAACGGTTTCTTTCCCTTTTCATTTTTATAGATTTAACAACATTTGCGGTTAGGACCAACTTTTTGGGGTAGACTTTTGTATATTTTTTCTTTCGATTTGTCTTTTTTATTATCGTCCATCTTTTGTTTTTCTTGCTTTTTGAGGTAGTTTGATAACATAATACTGAATATACCTTTAGAAGTAATAATATAATCAATTTCATAGTTATATATGAAGCTCTACAAAATTCGTGCAGATAGAGGTTAATTTCTTTTCAATATCTATTCCACTTCCATTCAATTTAACATTCAATTCATTTAGTTGTCAAAAATTAAGCATTCAATTCATTTAGTCTTCTAATTTCAATGCACAAGAATTTTAGTAGATATTATTTATTATTATTTTTTTACAAAAAGTGACTTAATTTTACCAAGGGCATATGATATTAATGTACAGTGAGATCAATTATCCAATTCATGCATATATCCAATTATCCCACTAACAAAAAAAATTTATAGATCATAACGGGCCTATAATTTGAAGAGAAAGATGGATGAGAAACAAACCAATGAAATAAAAAAAAATTATCCTCAAATCCTAACTCTCTAAGAATGAATATTTGGAGATGTGTAGAAATGGAAAATAATGGATGAAGAGTGGGATAAAAACAAATGATCAAGAAATGGAATGGAGAAAAAAAAGATGAGAAAGAGGGAAGAAAAATAAATCAGAGAGAAACTGAATTATGATAAAGTGATATGTGGAAGAGAGAGAGAGAGACATAACTAAGATGTCAAGGAAGAGTTTTCAATGGGGATCAAGGTTGCAATGACCATTAATTTTTTTTAGGAATGCAATGACTATTAATAAAAGTCGACAATCACTTAAACATGTCGGAGTATATCTTCCAACACCAATATTCTCATATGGTCAATCATATGTTGCAATTTTAAGAGTGACCTCAATAAAAGGTTTGAAGATATTGATAACCAATAAAGATGGTGAAGATGATATTGTTACATCAAATGTGATTTACAGAGAAGTTTTTAGAAATGTGTAATAATTTGTATCTACTTTTAGATCTTAAATGTTTTTTGTTGTTTATGTTTTTCACCGACTATAAGTTCAATATAAACAACAACATTAATATCTTCATAAATAGTGAATCACGACATAGTATTAGGTATTACATCAGACCCAACCTATGTGTTGCACGGGATAGGTCTAGTAATTACAGAAATTAGCAGAAATAGGGTTCAACCTCTTCTCCAAAACCCTTCTATTATATATATTAGGGTTCACAGCATCCGCAATCCTTACCTCAATAGATCTCGTTTGTTTAGTTCTTTGAAGAAACAATTCATTCCATGGAAAACAAAAATAGTAATAAGAGGAATAAAATGTCTCTTGTTCAATCAGCAGCTACGAGTATCAACGACTTCCCCAACGAAATACTATCTCACATTCTCTCTTTTCTCCCTATCAAAGACGCTTTCAGAACCAGCTTTCTTTTGAAGAGGTGGCTCCCATTATACCACTCACTCCCTGATCTCCACTTCGATGATGATGGCGTGAACAATGCAGAGGACTGGATTCACTTTCGTCAAATGTTGGACGCAATCATGTTATCCCCACGCTCTCAAGACTTAACTCTCAAATCTTTTCATCTCAAGTGTCGTCGTTCTAACTTTTGGGAGACCGAGGCTGATTGTTTCCACAAATGGGTAGAAGCAGCAAAACGACGATGCATCAAGGATCTCCGTATGACCTCTATCTTATTAAACATCCCTTTGGCGTCTACCATTTTCTGTTGCGAAACACTTGTGGTTCTGAATTTGATAGATCTTCGTGTGGCCACTATGTTTCATTGTTATGTGCATCTTCCTTCGCTCAAAATCCTCAATCTGTGTCTTATTCATATTCAATTTGAAGATATGGAGGATTTAATGAAGCTTCTCTCTGGATGTCCCATGTTGGAGGATTTAAATATTGGACATGTTGAAGCAACAACCGGTGTTACTCCGGGAGGATATTTTAAACCCTTACCGAACTTGATCAAAGCCAATATCCGTCAATTTGAGGTTCCGTTCAGAGTAGTTTATAATGTCCATTTTCTATGTGTATTCGGGGTATGCTACTTTTATCATCAATATTATATGAGTTTAATTTTGATACACTAAGTCAAATATTCTCATGGCAACTAATGTCATTTAAGATAGTTGTTATTAAAATTACATATCTTCAATAATCTGACTTTTATAATTGCGAGAAACTTTTAAATGTACAAATTAAATCGATGGTGTATTATGTATGTGGCTCTACTTTGTTTGTTTTTATGATATTTAAGTCTGTCAGTATGAATCTTCTTATTGTGCTTTGTAGATGGGAAAGAGTCTTCCCAATGAAGAAATCAATTCATACTACAAAGGCTTTCCCATTTTCGGAAACTTAACCGATCTTGTACTGGGTTGGAGTAATGACATTCATAATTGGGATGAGGTAGTGAAAATGCTCCAGAACTTCAAACTCTTACAATTTATAAGGTTTGTTTGTCACGTTGATGGATAGTTATTGGTTTTTGTTTGTTCTTCTATATTCATGTATTTTTACAAATCATATTCTGTCTTTGATTGTTAGACGGATTCGTCAACAACCAAGGAGGATTGGAAATACCCATATCATGTTCCTAAATGTGTCTCCTCTCATCTAACAACATGTCAAAATGAGACCATTACCACATGCTAAACCAAACATATCTGTCAAGACATACAAGGTATATTTATAGCATGACTTACACCTAATTTATTTATATATGTCCAAAATGATGATCGACCAAATTGAACTAGAAATAACTATTGCAGTAGTCATTAAAATTGTTCTTATCCTGACCCAGATATGCAGAAGAAATTTAAGATTAACTGCCATTAAATTTTCAAGCTAGCAGTTCTCAATGATTTACCACAAGTTTATACCCCATAACATCACCCGTTGCATATGAAATGAAAACATTCAATAGGGGCCATTACAAGGGTATTTACCAATAATCCTAGTCTACAAACTAGAAACCAAAGTCAGTCTGCATAATCATAATCTCATATACAAAAATATAGCAAAGTCTTTTTCCCCACCCATTTATAAGTTTATCAGCAGAAAGTAAGATGCAGTTAAGCCCGGGTAATCGTGTATCCAAATTTTGTCGGCCATAGAAAGGGCCAATTTAGCTAAGCAGTGAAGAGATTGCCATTCCTCCCAACATGAAAATAAACCCTAAAATCCATCATTTAGTTGACCGGCTAATTAGTTACCTGTAACTACCAAATCAACAAACTAACTAACTAGAAAACGGTCAGACGTTGGTTAAAGTTATCTGTGAAGGTTTGAAATCAATCATGTATACGCTCAAAAGCCAGCCACTATATATTTAATATGGATTGGTATTCATAAATCACAACTAAAATTATAAAGAAAATTGTTCGAACAGCAATGGTAATTCATAGTGATCTTGCAATATTAGTAATAAATTGTTTGTACAAATTCCCTAATATGACATACCATCGACCATACAACAAACATTAATACTCCAAACACCATCATCAATAGGAGGAAGAGCATTGGTTTGTCAGTCAACAGATACACAACACATGGTTGCAATTAACCTAAACAGACAGACTTTTATGATAAAAGGGTGGAGATTTTAAGCATGTGAACTTTATAAATTTGTTTCGTTTATCAAGTAATGAACACTCCCAATTTGTGCATACACATTTAAAATTTCAAACTAGTCACATCTACCTGAAAATAAGTGCCATATCTTGTTGATTGAAAATGCAGCCTATGATAACAAAATGTTCGGAGTTAAAATGAAGAAGCTCAATTTGATCAAAATTGAACTTACACTGTTAAACAGCATTGCACCATTAGCTATTAATATACATCAACATCAGAACTATGGTTTTATTGGACGTCCTGTCTTGTGCTTCCAGAACTCGTCTTTTTTCCTTTTAATTTTCATAAATCCCATCTTTTTGTTAATTATACCAAACATGGCTACCTTATCACTCTTGTTCTTGTCTGCAGCTTTCACGTCCAGAATCGCACGAAGCTTCCGGTAAGAACTAATATCCATCGCATACCCACTCTTGACCATCTCCTTGTGATAAAAAAACGCCCGCTTAAAGTCTCGAACGCGGACAAACGCATATATCACAGTTGAATATGTTATAGAATCTGGTCTTAGTCTAAGAGCTTCCATCTCTTTCAGCAACTGCGGAATGTTCGAGTCTAGACCTCCACGCGCATATGCATTTATCAGCATATTATATGTCATCACTGTTGGTTGCAATCCGATCTTCCCAAATTCAGAGATTACATCTCTTGCTTCCATGAAGAGACCTTGTTTGGCAAAGCCATCAACAAGAATGTTGAATGTAACCTGTGTTCCTTTAACTTTCTCGCTCATCATCAACTTCCATATTTTCATCAATGTTTGAGTGTCACCAGCACGTCTGAATGCATCTAGTAACGTAGTGTAGGTTTCTATTGAAGGTTTGATACCTTCTCTGATCATGTTTTCAAATACCGCATAAGCTTTCTCATGCCAACCACTAACTGAATGTGCATGAATCATTGCTGTATAGGAATGTGAAGTGGGTTTTATACCAACTTTCTTCATCTTCAAGAATGCGTCTGCAGCCATGTCGCTCATCTTTTTCTGCCTCCCATATGCACTGATTAGACAGGTATATGAATTGGCATTTGGCTTCAAGCCAAAATCCTTCATTTCTGCCATCAGACTCTCTACGATCTTAGGTTGCATTCTTCGGCTGTATGCATACAGTAGAATGTTGAATGTAGCTGCAGTCGGTTTAATCCCTTTAGCTTTCATCTCAACAAAAAGGCCTTCGGCCTCCTCTACACGATTGGATTTACAATATGCATCCATCAGAGTGTTGTAAACAATTGCATTTGAAGAAATCCCTTTCTTCTCCATTTCGGATTGGATGATGAGAGCTTCACTCAGCAGACCCTCAACACAAAATGACTTTATCAATGCACCGAAGGCTTCTTCACCCCATCTGACTCCTTTTTGGTTCATTTTCTCAAAAAATTGCCATGCATCTTTTGCACTATGGCCAAGTTTTCTCATACCAATAATCATAATGGAGCATGTCACATGATCCGGAAGAACACCATCGGTTTCCATTGACTCGTAAACCTTCCAAGCATCCTCATACCTAAAGACAACCAGGAAGACATTAATAATTAACTCTTGTAATGCGTGGAAATCAATGGTGCAAAAAACTTCCTTAAAAAATATAAGAATATCAGTCAGAATAGGGAGAAACGAAAGAAATTTTGTTAAATTGACTTCAAAGAAAGGAAATACATGTCTTGATCCGGAAATTTTTTGTTAGATTGACTTCAAAGAAAGGAAATACTCATGACTTGTGTTTTACTGTTCTGGTTTTGGCACCCAAACACAATGTTCATTAGCCACTTGTGAGGTTGTTTGAACTAACAAGTAGCTAATGAACGTTGTGTTTGGATGCCAAAACCAAAACAGTAAAACACAAGTTAGGTAAGCTGAAAGTTGTTCATAGGATTCTAAATAGTAACAAACTGTCCAACAAATCCAAAGACAAACATGATCAACAGGTAAACAAAAGAAACTCCATCTGCCACAATGGGAAAACTATATTTGTATTAAAAGACGTGTATTATTTACTATAATCCATGATATAACCAAGACCAAGACAAATTATCAAATGTTAATGACTAATTAGTATCAAATTAAAAGATTTAGGGACCTATATTCTATCAGAATATTTTCCAAAATGAAACAATATTTCACCAAATGTCAACATTGATCAGAGCTTGTAGGATTAACATAAACCTTTGTCTCTCTTGTTAACCTTCCTACTCAAGATATAACAAAATCAGCAAGCGAGAAAACAAGCAAACCAAATTGAGTGTGTACCTAAAGCAAAGATACAAACACAAACACGACGACACTAATAATTTAAGAAAACAGAAATGCTTCCACTTTCAATCTAAAGTGTTGGTGTAAGTACCTGCCATCAGAGAGAAGACCTGAAATTGCAGCGTTGTAAACACAAACATTTCTAAATTCCTTACTAGACGGTAAATTTCTGAACAAAACCATCAACTTATCGCCCATCCTTGATCTTCCCAACAAAGGAAACAACACAGTAAAAACCTTTGGTGTAACAAGTGATGGTTCCTGTGACCTCATCCACTGAAACAAATACAAACAACACACAGCAAGTTGTTCTTCTCCAAGTATTTCCATAACCTCTAAACACTCTTTCACACTGACCCTTTTTTCATAGTCTACTAAAGCTTCCTCTAGAGTCAAATTTTGTGGTAAATTCCTTGCAAGATGAAGAATTTCTCCAACAACACCTTTAGGCAATGGTGATTCTTTCTTTTGGGACCTCATTTGTTCATCATTCATACCCATTTCAGTTTCTTCTTCTACTTCTTCTTCATGAAGGTCTTGTGAAGCAAGGTTCCACGTTGTGCGACGATTCTTCCGAAGGAGCGATTTTCCTTCTTCCGAGGGGTTTTGAGATGAAAGCATAGTGCGGGTTTTGAAGAATTTGTAGATTGGATCATGATAGGATTTTTCATTTTGTTGTTCTTCATGTTCGTGTTGTTCGAAAAGTGGGAGAAAAATGGGGGTAGTAGTAGAAGAGGGGGGTGCGGTTAGAGAAAGGGATGAAGAAGGGGTTTTGGAGTGAATAGGGAAAGAGGGTTTTTTGGGTGAAATAGAAGGTTGAAGATTGAAGTAAGAAGAAGAAGAAGAAGAAGAAAGTGGGAGTTTATGGTGAATGAGACTAAGACTCATTCTTTGCTTCCTCTGTTCTCTGTCTTCTCGGATTACCACCAAGTTCAGTTCATATTATTTTATTTTTTTTTTAAGGAATTTGCTTAGATGATAAATTTGTGAAATGAAATTTGGATAAGTCTGGAGTTTTTTTTATTTTTATTTGTTTGGTTAGAAAGACCGGGGAATTGGATCTTAAAA
>Ga0228710_1009875_pt1 | contig 13039 bp, 6 predicted proteins | sample MedpolnodulmetaG_FD_177995 | JGI IMG/M metagenome (GOLD analysis project Ga0228710, IMG submission 177995) | Root nodule microbial communities from Medicago polymorpha collected in Santa Monica, California, United States - pink nodules | ecosystem: Host-associated > Plants > Roots > Nodule...
ACCCACACACACACACACACACACACACACACACACACACACACACACATATATATTAAGTGAAATAGTAATAAAATTAAAATTAAAGGAAATACAAAACTGGGGGGCGAAAGATCTGACCTAGTAACCACACAACTAAACTCTAATGGGTGATATTCAAGTTAGTACAAGTGTGCGGAACAAAAAGAGTAACAATATAAACAATATTAAACAAAACCCCAAACAAACACTATACAAGGCAATCCGACGAACCCACTTATAGGTGTAAAACCGAATTGTAAAATAGAAGAGTAGTGAGTGTTCAAAGCATTTAATCTGGGGTAGGAATCATCTGGTAACATAAAATTATCCAAGTTTCATACATTCCCTGCAAAAGAGCAACAAGTCTTAAACACTCTTTCGTTCCAAACAATCCACTGTCAAAACAGACACGCGAATAAGTGCACATACAATGGGTTGAACCACCACCTTTAAGAACCATATCCACACCTAGATTTTAAACAAAACCATTAAAACAGATCTATGTTTGAACCCATAATCGGCTCAACGCAGAATTGATGAACCAGATCTATGTTTGAAGCGCACAAACCAAAAGTAACTTGATCCAAAATTTCTGCACAACAAAACCACTGGGTAACTGCGACGTCCCGCAATGGTTCATGCTCATAACCTCACGAACTAGAGAGAGCTAAGAGGATAAAACCTTGAGTGAACCCAAATGAAAGTGATTTACCCACCACCACAATGAAAGGCGGTGGCTCCAACGGAAACAGACCCTGACAAGTTTTGAGAGAGAACACACATGCTACCGAGATCACTGACGTTGTGGATAGTCGGAGATTGCAAGTCAGAATGCGAGAAACCTCTTACAAACCAAACCCATCGGAACTGAAATCATTGATAGATTTGCTTGAGGGGTTGATGTGGAGGGCCGAAGCCACTCATCAAATCTACTCTTCTGAGGTATATACGGGGGCTGCTAACTTACTCCCACCAAAAAACATGAAGGAGTAAGTTAGCAAGTGTACTACCACTTACATTTTACTAAAAACTCAATTCTTCTTGTTCAAGTTATTTTTAAACACAAGGGAGGTTTTGTATTTTTGTTTACTTATAACAGATTCCTCGCTAAATCAATACTACATCACTGTTTTTTTAGGGAAAGAAGCTTATAGCTTTTCATTATTAATCAAAGTATGTATACAATGTGGAATATTAAGATGATACTAGAGACTAGCATGATTTAGTGCCTCCTTAGCTAAATTATGGGCAACACTATTGGCTTGTCTCCTAACGAACTTCACAACAGATTTCATTAAATCAGTCATCAATAGGTGTCTACAATCGTGTATTATGGCCATGAAATCAGACACATCATCCCCCTTATAGATACTTTCTGCCACCACTTTTGAGTTTGTTTCAAAATCCATATTCACCAGATTTAGGTCTTTCACCCATCGCATAGCATGTAGGAGACCTATAGCTTCCCCATTTCCACAAGCTCCAAAGCCGACTTTATTAAGAGAAGCGAAGAAAGAAGCATTAACATTACACTTGAATCTCCCTACATTGGGTTTTGACCACCGACTTATGTCAGAATGCGAGTTTACTAGCGAGCTACGAATTCTTGTCTCTTGCGCGTTCCTCCAACTATTTAGAAAAGCCACTGCTCGGTCACCAATACTACATCACTGTTGCTGTTGCATTCTTTTTCCTCATAACAACAAACAAATCCTAAATAGTGGACCAAAGCTTAGAATAGTTTCCATGGCCGGAAACTGACCCATTTCAACTCCTTTTAACAACCACGTTAAGTCTTATTTACATACGTTTGATTTCGATCCCTTTCTCTCTTCGTAGGACTCGTTCTTTCCATTGACACAAGTCTAATCGACAGAGAAACTGCACCGGATAGTTGAGGAGCTTCTTCTCCGGTAGAAGGTCCGGTGAGTCGTTGATCAACATCATGAAGTCGGTGACGAGGACGTGGAGGAATTTAGGAGAAACATAGAAGATGATGAGTGGTTGTCGGTGCTGGGAGGCCCCAGCCGGTTGGTTGTGGTGTGTGGTGGAAGGAAGTGGTTGTTTACGGATTGTGTGAGATTCTTTGCCGACTCTGAGTGGTGGTGTGATGGCTTCGATGTTCTGCTGGGGGAACTCTGATGGATTCATGGTGGTGAAACAAACTGTGTTGTTGCGAAGAGGAAATGAAGGAAAAAAAAAACAATTATTTAGTTGATAAAGTTGTAAATGACATAAATGCCCATACATATAAGTATCTTTGTAAAAGAAGGAGTGGATATTTTTTGTAAAATGCAAGTGGGAGTATGCTTGCTAACTTACTCCTTCATGTTTTTAGGTGGGAGTAAGTTAGCAGCCCCCTATATATATATATATTACGGTGTATGTCCCTAAACTATTTAAAAATTTGTAAGTAAGTCTTTAAATTTAAATGTTTTTTTTTACCAAAAAATGTAAATGTTGTTATTAAGTCTTTAAGTTAATAGTATACTTGTCAAAAAAAAGAGTTAATAGTATAATTTTTGTAATCAAGTTATTAATCCATTACGGTTTGGTTAACGGTTGACTAACGATAATTAACAAAATAACTTAATTACAAAATATTAGTTCTGAGACCCCTATTTAAAAAGCTTCAAATAAGTCAGGCCTACAAAACAATTAAACCTCCTAAATAGTTTTTTTTAAAGAAAACCTCCTAAATACTATTTTGAAATAATACTCATAATTATATTATTTTTTTACAAAAACAAAAGATATTTATTCATTCAAATTGATGAAGTACATCGAACAATAATACTCATAATTATATATTAGTAACACAAGAGGCAATACAAATAGAGTATAGTTAGTATATTCTCTCGGTATACCATTATTTTATACATACATTGAACATCGTTGTATGTTTATGTAGAATAATTTTACATATGTTCCGTAAAAAAAACAAACTCAGTTGGTAAGGACAATGCATAATATATATAAGATTCGGGGTTCGATCCTCGGAAAAAAAAATTGTACACATACACCTTATAGTAATAAATTCATAAATATATTATCAAAATCTAGCACAAGTGATTAATAGCTATATCAAAAACATTCGAGAGCAAGACAAAGATGCACCCACAACATTGTTAGAGTACGGTGCTTGTCTATGAACAGACTTAGATGTAAAAGCTTGGATTAGTAGGGGGAAAAAAAAAAAGAATGATACTGCCCTTAAAGAATAGTCCACATTTTCGAGTGGCTTATGGTATTGTCAAACTTACTTTTCCAGTCAAGCTCAAGATTTTGAAATCCCAGTCCTTAATAGATCATCATGCTAGCATTTTCCACAATTTTCATTTTTAATTAGCCAAAAAGAAAAACAGAAATCATTGACTACTAAGTTAACCTAACTTGATTTCAATATTTTCTTATGACTAGTAATTAATAATTTATATGCATCATATGCCACGCCATACATTATTAAACTAATAAAACTTAATTCATCATATCAATGCAACAATTTTTTACTCTAAACTTGTCATTTTCTACTATTTTATTTTGTAGAATAAAATAGTTAGTTGATTTAATTTTAAAATTATTCAGGTGATTTGTTGTTCTTCAAATAAATTTTATATATATATATATATATATATATATATATATATATATATTTATGATTAGTCACCGGTCAAACACACACATGTCACAAGGTTTTGATCACAAATATCCTTTAAATTTAAAATTGATTCACAATAGTTAAAGTTATAATTTGTAATATCTTTATATGAATCAATTGTTCTAGATAGTTTTTTTTATATAGGGAAAATAGAGTTGACCAATTGTGGTGTGGACTTTAGCATATTGAGCTGTTAGCTAGTGTACCCTTTGGTATACATTCAAATAAAAGTGATTTTGATGTATATAATTCAAAAATTATTCATTAGAGATGTCTAAGAAAAATATAAACCATGGTTGAAAAGCAAAATTCAAGTTAAAAAGCTATAAATGTTAAATTAGCTTTTCATTGATATGGTGAAAAAAAAGCATACACGGTAAATAAAATAAAATATTGACAATTTTTTTATCAGAAGGGAGAGGATGAAAGAACGAAAAATGTGAGAGAAAGAAATAGAAGAAAGGATAGAAACACTCCAAAATTCTTAGACAAAAAACTAGCAAAAATATATGTGTATATTGTTCCTCTAAAATTATTTTAGAGAAAGGAGGGTGTATGGGTTTCTGAAATTGAGAATGTGATACATGAATAATTGTAAGTTGAATATTAAATCACATGTAAAAAAATGATAAATGAGAACCGGATTATAGTTGATGTTTACAAAAGATAGAAGAAGATTTAGTTCAAAAGATTACATTCATTAATCTAATAATAGAGAGTGCTAAAGAGAGAAGGAGAGGCGTCAACAATATTTTTCACATTCATTATTCATCATCACTTTCCTATTTATGCAAAAGAGCAATTTATTTCTAGCGAATTATATAATCACTAATCAATAGTGAATCAGTTATGGCCATTAGATTGATATTGAGCGTAAAACACGAGTATAAGGATGTAAGGATGAAAAAGGTCTACGGCGGTTATACCAAACATATACATGTTTGCTGTGTTTCACGAAAATGACAAAACTTAGGTACAATTTTTCAGGTATTTTTCGTATGGTTCTTAACTAAAAATACAATTTTTTTAGAGATAACAAACTTTGAGAGAATTATGAATTTAACAAAATCAGAGTGAATTTAGTTAAGAATCATACGAAAAGCATCTAAGGAATTGTACCTAAATTTTTTCCCACGAAAATTACTTTGGTTATATATAACATTTTCTCACGAAATTTACTTTCGTTATATACAACATTTTCGTATGCAAAATCCAAACTTCCATGATTTTAGGTTTACCAGCTACATATCCATTTATCTCAAACAATTATGTTATACTAAATGTATTTTCTTAAATGTTATTTTGAATCATAACCTATGGTCTTACTTTGCAACCATGTTATTAATTTTAAATTTATTTGAGATGCACAAAATTATTTTTGACAACTTTTAAGTTTAGAAGTGATCGCATCAGTATGTTCTTGTCGGTTAAGTTTGAGTTTGAATGACACATTCATTTTCTTATATTTTCAATCTGTATCTTTTCTTTGTGTTGACGGGAATTAAAGAATTCAATCTTTGACGGGAAACTTTTCATCTTTTATTCAGTATGTGCATCCGTCACATAAGTGAAAACTATAGATTTCTTTGAACTAATGAACTAATACATTTGATTACGAGAATTAATAAAAAAAAGAAAGAGATAGCAATAATACGAGAAAACAAAAATGTGTTTGTTTATCTTATTTCGTTTGATTGAATGAAAATTGGGAGAAGAGAAATATTATTTCTGGGATGGAAGACAAGAACTACATGAGAAATACACTCATATTTTAAGTTTGAATTACACTCATATCTCTTCTTATCTCAAAATATATATTTTTCTCCTTTAAAAAGTAAATATGTTGAGAAAATTATATTCTCATCTCTTATGAGATGCTTGATTACACACCACTTCCTTAAAAATTAAATATATTATTACATTGTAACCTATTTTAATGCAAATGTATATTTTAAAATAACAGTTAATTTTAAATCACCATTTTTTTCAAAAACAATTCAAGCCATCATTTACAAAATCAATTTTAATTTCTTTATAAATCCAAATTTCAATGATAATTAGATATTATATTGTTACTTTTATGACTTTATAATATAAAATTTTATTTTAATAAGTTTACTTTATAAATTTAATCATTTGTTCAATTTTTTGTTTTTATTAAATAAGTGGCACGAATGGTCTTTTACAATGTCCCCGAGGGGATTTAAAAAATAAAACTATTGATGAAATTCAATATTTATATTTTATCGCATTTCAATTCATAGTTTATGATATGTTGTTAACGATATTGTAAATAAAAAATGGATTAATATAATGCAAGTCTTGTTATATTAAAATGGGTTAAAAAGTTTAACGAGGGGGAGGGTAATGTAATTTACTCATCTCTTAGGGAAGTAAAAATTAGACTCATGAGTCTAACTTTTACTAATATATTTTGAACGAGAGGGGAGGGAGAATGAATATTTTAAAATAAGAGGAAATAATAGTGTAATTGAAGTATCTCTCGAAAGAATGAAGTGCAATTTACTTATACTTCTACGGTCAAAATCATAAATAAAAATTATTTAAGCACACTCACATCACAATACATATGATTTGATCATTCTAAAAATACACATTATTAAGTTATTATATGCTTTATCTTTTTCAACTTACATGAGTGTTCCCAAATGTTTGCATTTTTTATTGTGACCACAAAAGTGTTCTTTAGATTACCTTTTAGTAGAAAAAATATGTCTACCATAAGTTAAGTAAATATTGTTTTTGATAGATAACTTGAGTAAAGAGTAGTACATATTGACTAAGTTGGTAAGTAGACTAACTCATAAAGTTGTGGTTCAACTCTTATGGGCAACATGATTACCTCTTTGATGGTGATCTTTAAGTAACTATGTAAGCACTCACTAAACCTTGAGGCTTTCAAGAGATGGAAATCCACGACGGAAAATGAGACACGTTTGAAGATAAAAAAAACTCATAACTGATGATGGTAGTAAGACTCTGTTTGGTAAGGCTAAAAAGTTAGCTTATAGTTTATAGCAGATAGCTTATAAGCTCGTTTGACCAAAAAAGCTCTGTTTGGTAATGTTTTTTCACCACGAGCTTATAGCTTATTTCACGAGTTTATAAGCTATTTTTGGGACGCTATTTCAAGTAGCGTTTGAGCTTATAACTTATCATCTTTTATCCTATTTTTACCCTTATAATTTTAATTAAAACTCATATTTATCCTTTCTAATTTATTATACTTAAAAAAATACTACACAACGCTGATGTAAAATGCTACTGGACGGCACATTGCAGTGCAACAATGCTAATGTAGTGACATGTAAGTGACATATGATTTTTATAATTTTTAGTCCTCGTGATCTTAGTGCAGTTGGTAAGGACAAATGCATATTATATGTAGGGGTCGGGGTTCGGACACCCCACTTCTCCACATTAAAAAAAGTGTGAGTTTCAGCTGCTAGACTACCTGACAAAAAAAAATTGCATATTATGTTTTTTTTCTTCTATTCTTTTAATACTTTTGTATTTATCATTTTTAATCATATTGATAGATTATTTTTTACTTTGTCTATGAAATAAAATTTTATACTTTATTCATTCATAAAGTATAAAATACGATATATTGATTAAAACAATAAAGTTTAAACAAAAAATACGATATTGATTAAAATAATAAATTTAAATGACTTTTTTTTACACAAAACAGACGACATTTATTCATTCAAATTGATAGAGTACAACGATGCAATACAAATTCGATAAAAACAAAAATGATGAATATGTGAACAAACTCACAACATCAATGTTAATAGCATAAAACAGCAAAGTACATAAACCTACAAATATGACTATATTAAAATCTCCGGAATAAACATGCTTTCGGGTCTGCAATGTTGATGATGTCAAAGTCATTGGTTGGATCTGCACTGGGTCGAAGTTAATCTAACAATCTGAACCAAACAAACACATAAACAAGAGGGAAAAGAAAAACAACATCGCATAAAGACGACAAACAAAACAACGTCGCACTTTGACGACGAAATCACAAAAGGAAAACATAATTCGATGTGAAAATCACTTATTTAAATAAAAGGGAAGAAGAAAAACGATTTAGAGGGGTGATTTGGGGTCAAAAATTGACTCTAAACCACCCCATCTTTGATGGATGAAGAAGAAGAAATTTAAATGACTAAATATCATGATATTTATGACCATACATCCTTTTTATGTAAAGCCATCGTCTTTTTTTTTTTATTTTTATCCAGGGACAATCATCTCTTGTTAATTATACATGTGCTCCATACTCCATATCATGAAATTTAAATGACTAAATATCATGATATTTATGACCATACATCCTTTTTATGTAAAGCCATCGTCTTTTTATTTTTATTTTTATCCAGGGACAATCATCTCTTGTTAATTATACATGTGCTCCATACTCCATATTTTGGTATATAATAATGCATATACGTTTCCCTAAAAAAAAAGCATATAAGCTGTCTTAGAAAAGAGTTGTCTTCCAAAAATAATATTACATATAAGCTTCCTTGAAAGAAAAAAAATACATATAAGCTATAGATACCCTTCAATCAAAAATAACACAATCCTTCCTTCAAAAAAATAAATAAATAACACATTTAGATACCCTTCAAAAAATAATACATATAAATAATAATACAATTCCTGTAATAAAAAAGATGATAATAATACATTCCATTGTTACGTTTAATTTTTTAAGTATAAACATTTGGAAATAAGTAGAAAATAAATTTTAATTTTATAATATATAAATGATATATTAGATTAATAAATTTAAATGACTAAATTTTAAATACTTAATATAAACTTTATTATGAATTAAGAATACCATTTTATGTCATTTTACATTTATCAGTTATTTGAACCGCTAATTTCACCAAACATTTCAATTAGCTTATCAACTATAAGTTATCAGCTATCAATCATCACTTATAAGCTATCAGCTAGTTTATCAGCTATCCGTTATTTTTACCAAACATAGCCTAAATATGAAAATACTAGATTCAAAAAGTTATGCTATGAGCACAAGATCAAAATAGAAAGAACTATGTCAGGTATCCCAAACACAATGGTGTAGTGGGACATATCAACAGAACATTAATTGAGAGAGCAAAAATAAAAGTGTGTGTAGTTACACTTACCAAACCTGTTATGGATAGGAGCAGTCAATACATCATCGTTCTTGATCAACCGAGGCCGATTGTTTGACAAAATACTATAACGTGTACTAGTGTGGCAACAAGCAGTAATATTTATAAAAAGTTCATCTCCACATGGATTGTCTAGTTTCAACTCAATCACTGCGATTATGGTTAAGATATTTGTAACAAAAAAGGGGTTTTGCACATGGAAAATTGGTTGGTTTGATTTAATTGATAGAGGGAGAGAAATTGGGTCATGTTAGATTTCCTTTCCTGAACTATTTTGATAACTACAAACTATGAATCAAGTGATATTGATTATACCTAAACCAATGTCTTGGTCACTAACTCTCATCAATGGTTACTGCTTGATGACAAGTCATCTTATGTTATTCTTATCATGTTTTTCAGTCAATTTCAGTAGGTTTTACCAGCAGAATAGAGGAGCATTAGAAAAATTGCTTATGATTTCGGGACATTTATAATGTGTTCTATATTTGAGTATGTAATTGTATTCTTCCCGAAACATAGCAATTTTTGGATATTTTTTTGTCATTCACGAAGAAATCATGCATATCGATAAAGTAAGACATCGGAAGATTCGTGAAATCCTTGGGAAGATGAAGAATAAAGATTCAAAAGACCTTAGAAGATGTTACAAAGAGAGGAATTATGTTCTCAAGTTTTAAAACATCTTACATTGAAGCAAACACCCCAAAAGACGAAGGAACATGCATTTTCAGAACAAAACACACTCACATGCGCCCAGGCACACATAATGGGGTACCAAGTGCCAATGAATTTGTATTGGGTGCCTGGAGCATGAAAATAGGCGCCTGGCGCCTAAAAACCTCATTCACATGCGCCTGGCGCATGGTTCTAGGCACCTGGGGCCGGATCCTTTCCGCATAAAGTGTTGTTTTGTGACTTTTTGGTGTGAAAATCCTGGTATTTTAGCCCAAGTTTAGGTGAAAACTCCCCCTATAAATATTGCATTCTTCATTCACATTTTCTTATTCAGAACGAAGCAGTTCAAGAGGAAGACAAACACTATGAGCTTCAAGGGAGGAGTCTCTCTCCTCACTCAAGGTTTTTCTAAGGTATGTTTTATTTCTTTTGTAATTTGTTTTTAATTACCATGGGTAACTAAATCCTTTTAGGTTAGAGTTCTAAGATGAAACTTTATTTTGTTTGTTGGATAAATATTTAATTTAAAGTATTTATTCAGTTATATTCTGTTAGCCATTTAGTTTTATTGTAGTGTGTAAGATTTGTCTTCTCTAAAGCGTAACTCTAATTTATGCATCTAGGTAATGATAGGGCATAATACTGATATTCATATATGATAATCAAACCATAATTACCATAACGGTTAAACGTAATCACCATAAGTAATTATATAGATCTATAACGGTTTCATAATCAAACCCTCGTTTATCTAGTACTTACTTAGAATTGGTATTTAGTATTGCATTAGTCTGACTAAAAAGAGAGGACATTCAAAGAATTTTAATTACCACCAAACCTTTAAAGCAACCTTTTTATTTTCTACAATCAAATACCACTAGATTGTGCACAAAATTCAAACCTGCAACGCCTTAAACCTCTTGTATTGCTTTTAAATTAAATAAGTTAAGAAAATGTTAAGTTGACGACAATCTCTATGGAGACATAAACATAATATTTTATTACTTGTTACAATTTGGTGCACTTGTAAAATTTGTTATCCTCATCATCACAACCCCAACTTGAACATTTGCTTATCCACAAGCAAAATTACTTGTAAACAAAAACTCATAGAAAAATAATACACCTCCCTAAATGACAAAAATACCATAAATGAATTTTACCTCTCTGGTGATTTAGCTACCGATGTCTTTTGCATTTGCCTGCTTAGAATAGTATAATTTTCGACACTTCGAGTCAATCGATCCAAATGAATTATCACAATGATGACATCTAGAGTACAATCTTTTTCTAACTAAACCCACTTCCGAAACTTTGAATAAAGATATTCTATCCAGTCGACGTGCACATGACACTTGACCATGCAATTTGAAAGTATTCGAAATGTGAATCAAAATACATCATATACACATATTATTATAGGGCCTTCATGGTTATAACTTGGGTTACATAAATGGTGGATAATTTGGAAAAATAGTGCTAAATATTCGAGTTAGGTTTCTATTAATTATTTGTTTGTGATCTATTTAGCCTTTCCACATTTTTTAAGCACATTTGCCTAAATCAATTCAGAATAGGTACATAGAGAACATTTTTCTAAGGGACCTTATTTTTGAATTTTGTGGTCCTTTTTTCCATCATTTGTTTCAATTTTTTATTTTGAGAGACTTGTTGAACTTAGAATGTTGCTAATTCCATAAGCAACCTCCAACTTAATTTTTAAACCTATGAGAAACATTTCAATTGTTCTACCTAACTCCATAGAGGGTAAACAATATCAAAATAATTCCGAATGTCTAAATCGGCTTATATTGTGGTTTGTTAATGAAAGAAAATGAAAGTTGAAACTTGGCTTACCAAAGATATTATAATTCACATGGTGGCTTGAAAAAGACTCGTTACCAAAACATTGCATCAATGTGTGTATGTACAACCAATAAGCATGTAAAGAATAAGTACAAATTTCGGAAATGAACATATGGATGGAATCATTCATCCATAAAGAAAAAGTAGACAATAGACATAAATAATGCATTTATATATTTGATTCAAAGATCTCACCGGTCACGATGTGGTGAAGATTGTGCTAACTAGTTTATGGTCCTTCCTTCTTCATCCCTTTTGCACTTCTAAGCAGTGATTGTTGCGAATACAAAAGATTGTTGCATTATCCTCTACTGAGTGTCTAGTAGCTAGTAATAGAATACAACAAAGAATTGACATGGCCTCATGGATTGTTAAACAGAGTTCGAATTCATCCAAGAGAAATGTGCATACGGTGATAGTCAGAGTGCGATACATCTGGCAAAGAATTCAACATTTCATTTGAGAACAAAACACATTGGTCTTTGTTATCCAGTCATTAAATCTCTTCTTGAGGATGGAATGCTAACATTGATCAAAATTCAAGGAAGTAAGAATGCAGCAGATTTGTTAGCAAATATGGGGACTGTCTATAAACTGAAGTAGTGTTCAACTTCAGTTGGTCTATTAGAATAAGAGACCAGAGAAGGTTGTTGCATGATCAAGGTGTGAAGATCGACTGAAGCAACTTTTGACAAGCTATGAAGCACAATCTATGTCACAAACATCATGACACAACACGAAGACTAACAAATTGACACGAATAATAATTTAAACATAACATAAATCAATATAATTATATGTGTCGGTGTTGGATATCCACACATTTCGATATCAAAACATGTCTAAAGTGAAGAGTGTCCGTGTTTCCTATAAGTCACAAGATAAATTTGAAATCAGCCCATTTTTCAAAAATAATGTGGACTGCATTTAAGACCGAGTAAAAAAAAGTAGTGCATTGAATATTAATCATTTATTTTTTTAAATTAACTTTTTGAACTTCTTTTTAGAGGTTTTAAACCTTTGTTGTTTACTTTTTTTAAATAGAGTTGAAAAATAATCAGGATCAGTCCCCAAGTCATACTTAACGACGTACACACTGACTAGTATAACCAACAGATTTATATAATCACGTACATTAATTAATTGCGATGTTTGAAAAGTGTGCATCAAAAGTTATTATTGACAATTTGGATTCCTATGTCTCTCTATATAAAGGATTGCAGTATTGAAGGAAATGACACAAAAAAAAAAAGTGAATGTAACCATAGAATAGTTAACAAAAATGAGTTCCAATTCTAAGCAAAATAATCTTCCTACTAATGAGGTAGAAAAAGTTGATGATGCTTATCTTTCAGCATTGTTACTATGTTTTAGTAGGATTTTTCCTGCAATACTAAATGCTGCTATTGATCTCAATTTATTTGATATCATAGCTAAGTTACAAAATTCAAGTGAACATTCTAGCTTTTCTGCTTCTGAAATTGCTTATGAGCTTCCAAATCAACACCCTGAATTGGCTGAGAGGCTTGAACGTATGTTGACTGTGTTGGCCAGTTACTCTCTTCTCACTTGCTCCATTCGTACCAATGAAGATGGTAAGAAAGAAAGAGTTTAT